>Ga0190359_1000044_pt1 | contig 66763 bp, 62 predicted proteins | sample 48721823_MG_FD_161269 | JGI IMG/M metagenome (GOLD analysis project Ga0190359, IMG submission 161269) | Hydrothermal vent microbial mat bacterial communities from Southern Trench, Guaymas Basin, Mexico - 4872-18-2-3_MG | ecosystem: Environmental > Aquatic > Marine > Hydrothermal vents >...
AAGCTGATGAACATGGCTATCAGCAGGATCCACAGGAGAATGGTCTTGTGACTCTGTTTCACGGTAACTACCTACCTGTCCTGTCGTGGGTCGCGGTCAGGAACTCCTGGCGAAACCCCGTCCGTACACAATGCATTATAGGTTTGGGATGCGGGGTCATCAAGCGCCGCGGTGCATGATCCAGGGGCTCCGCCCCAGAGGCACCCGGCGGATTGGAAACCACCCCGCCGCGGCCCTGGGCGTGCCTCCGGGCACCCTACCCTCATAACCTCAGCGACTACCTGGGCCTACCAAAGTGGGGCGGAACTCCTGGGGCTCAGTGGAGTTGTATGAGCCTGACCTTGAGCCGTACCCGGGCGTACTCGTTCTCGAAGGTTATCGTGTCGTCACTCAGCGGCACCTGGTCGTGAAAGCCGACCAGGCTCTGCTCATGGTCGAAAATATACTCGCGCACTTCTTGGTGCGGGTACCAGTCGACCTCGTGCAAGTCGAGATCGAGCCGCAGCGAGTCCATCTCGTCGAACACCGGACCAGCGAATACCACGAGCCCGGGACTCAGCGTCTCACCCTGGTTCTGGATGAACATCCCGGGAGTGCGGTAGTCGAGCTGGTCGTCGTGCACCAGGATGTCCTGGCCGAAGGTGTCCAGCACATACGGATTGTAGCGCACCCGGCTGACGGCGATGATTTCGGCCGGCGGGTCGCCGTGCTCGCCGTCGAGGGCGTCGTGATGCTCCCGATCGGACAGCAGTTCGATCTGGTCGATTGTGATAAAGACCTTGCGCCGGTGGAACAGGCTGGCGCTGGCCATCAGGGCCGCTGCCTGGGTCTGGGGCACCGTCATGTGATCGACGTGCACCAGGTTGTGAGTGGCCATCAGCGTCGTGCCGTCGGGCGCGACGAACGAGGCCGCCGGATCCTGCGAGTGAAAGTACTCGTCGGCGGTGAACATGATGCCGTCGTTGGGATCATCGGTTGGGTTGTAGATGTCGAGCAGGGCGATGCCCAGCGCTTCCTGGATCTGCGGGTCGCAGCCGCAGGCATGGTGGATCAGCATGCCGGCGAAGAGCGGATTGTTGCCGGCGTGCAGCTTGTGATCCCAGACGCAGGCGACGTCCTGGACGAAATCGGGGTGCATGATAACGAAGTCGTTCAACTCCATTCCCAGAAGCTGCGCGCCGTCGCGCACGGTCGGGTTGTCGTAGAGCCGGGCCAGCTGCGCTCCGGCCACTACCCCGGCGCTGGTGAACCAGCGCACCAGGCGGTTGCTCGAGGCCAGCCCCTCGATGTCGTTTTCGATCATGTAGCGGCAAATCAGGCAGCCCATCGAGTGGCAGGCCAGGTTGACGTGGGTGGCGCCCGAGATCGCCAGCCGGTTCGAGATGAACTTGGCCACGATCGTGGCGTAACGCTGCAGGGCGTCGATGCCTTCGTAGGGATACTGTTCGATCTCGTCGATATCGGCCGCCGGCAGCCAGGCAGCCGGTACACCGCCGTAGTACTCGACTCCGATCAGCTGGTTGGGCGCGGTGCGAGTGGCGTCGGTGTTGCCGCACGGCCGGTTGATTCCGAAGTTGGCGAACTCCTCCAGGATGCCGCCGCAGTCGTCTTCTTCTCCGTAGACCATCGAGGCCATTTCGTCGGCGCTCTTGTTGTAGAACCCGTGCACCCAGACAGTGATGGTGGTGGCGTTGTCGTACTCCTTCGAGCCGCTGGTGACCGGGGACGAGCCGCAGTCGGCCGGGCAGCTGTCGGCGTCCTCGCACGGCCCGCAGCTTCCGTCGCCGCAGTCGGCCCAGCGGTAGGGATCGAGCACCGGGCCGATGCACATGCCCAGCATGCAGAAGCCTCCCGGGCAGGTGTCCGGATCGGCCGCATCGCAAGTGTAGTCGAACTGGCCCGTCCCCGAGCAGTCGACGTCCCCGGGCTCGCCGCCGTCGGTACCACCGCCGTCCTCGGCATCGCCGTCGTCCGCGGCCGGATCGCCGCCGCCGTCGGCGCCGTCGTTGCCATCGGGTTCGAACAGCCCGTCGCCGTCCGGCAGCGCCTCGTCTCCCGGATCGCCGTCCGACCAGTCGGCGTCGGCCGGTTCGTCGGGCGCGTCAGCACCCGCGTCCCAGGCGTCGGATGCATCCGGCGTCGAAGTGCCCGAATCATCCGAACACGACCCGGCCGTCACGGCGGTGGCCAAGATGGCTGCCGAAAGAAGCAAGCGCAGCGCGGCGGATTTCATGGCTTCCTCCCTCGAATAGTAATGATACCTTGACGGCGCCGTTTTGACCATAGCCGTCGATACGTGATATTCGGGAGTTCCCCTGACAATCTTGGAGACCGACATGAAACGAGTGATTCTACCCCAACGTTGCTTTTTACAACGTTGGGGTAACCTCAGCGACTACCTGGACCTACCGAAGTGGGGCAGAACCCCGGTGCATGATCCCAGAGACAAATACGGAGAAATACGCTCCAGGCGTGCTGGGCCAATGCCCTTGACGGCCAGCAGCTGTCGCCGGGAGGTGAAGCATCCCCGGCGAGCGCGCATGGACAGGATGCGCCGGGCCAGGGCGGGGCCGATGCCGGGTAGGGCCTCGAGGTCGTCGCCTCCGGCGGCGTTGATGTCGATGGGCAGACCCAGCAGCAACAGGTGCGAACCGGGCAGGGGCCGGACGTTGACCCGGCAGCGGTCGTCCACCCGCGCCAGGCTGCGGGCGGGCAGCGGCAGCCGCAGCTCGGGGCAGGCGGACATTCCCAGTTCCGCCAGCAACTCGGCCGGGCTCCGACCGGCGCCCCGGCACAGCAGCCATTGACGTTCACCCCTGACCAGCTCGACCGGCCGGGGGCAGGAGGCGGCCCGGGGCGGAGGTGCCCTCCAGCTGCCGGCCCGGGCGGCCAGCGCCGCCGCGGCCAGCAGCAGGCACAGCATCAACAGCCCCGTCTCCTGGCGCGTTCCCATTGGTGCCACTCCCCTGCCCTTGCCGGTGACATCATAGCACGTCCCCGACCGCTTGTCGCTTCCTGCCCGGTGCCGCAGTTCACCGCTTGCCAGAGTCCCTGCATCGGACTAGTATCCCCGGCGTAGGCAATCCAGGCGGGAGGTTGTCATGCCAGCTGCCACAGTAGCCGACTGCGTGGTCGAGAACATCGGCCAGCTGCTCACCATGGACCCGTCCAGCGACAACCCGGCCGACAGCGGCGATCCGGTGGCCGGGCTGGGCCTGGTCATCAATGCCGCCGTGGCCATGGCCGGCGGCCGGGTGGTATGGACGGGACACCAGGAGGAACTCGGGCAACAGGTGGACATCTCGGCGGCCGAACGCATCGACGCCGCCGGCAACGCCGTCATTCCCGGCCTCATCGACTGCCACACCCACCTGGTGTTCGCCGGCTCCCGGGCCGGCGAGTTCGCCCGCCGCCTGGACGGCCAGAGCTACGAGGAGATCCTGGCCGCCGGCGGGGGCATTCACGCCACCGTGGAGGCCACCCGCCAGGCCGGCGTGGAGACCCTGACCTCGCTGGCGCTGGAGAGACTGGATACCTTCCTGAGCCTGGGGGTGACTTGCGTTGAAGCCAAGAGCGGCTATGGACTGGACCCGGAAGCGGAGCTGAAGATCCTGCAGGCCTCCGCCGAGGCCGGCCGCCGGCACCCGGTGGAGGTGGTGAATACCTTCCTGGGGGCCCACACCGTGCCGCGGCGGCTGCGTTCGCAGCGCGCGCGTTACCTCGACCTGGTGGTCGAGGAGATGCTGCCCCGGGTGGCCGAGGCCGGCCTGGCGTCGTTCTGCGACGTCTTCTGCGACCAGGGGGCCTTTTCCGTCGACGAGGCCCGCCGGGTACTGGAAGCCGGCCTGCGCCACGGCCTGCGTCCCAAGCTGCACGCCGAGCAGCTTTCCCGCTCCGGTGCCTGCGAACTGGCCGCGGAGCTGGGGGCGGTATCGGCCGATCACCTGGAAAAGATCGATGACACGGGTGCCGGGCGCCTGGCGGACAGCGGCACGGTGGCGGTGCTGCTGCCGGGGGCCACGTATTTCCTGGGCCGGAAAGACTACGCACCCGGCCGCCTGCTGTGCCAGGCCGGCTGCCGGGTGGCGGTATCGACCGACTTCAACCCCGGTTCCTGCATGAGCGAAAACCTGCCCCTCATGCTCAACCTGGCCTGCCTGCAAAACGGCCTCTTTCCGCGCGAGGCGCTGCTGGGAGCCACCCGGCACGCCGCTGCCGCCCTGGGGGAGGAGCAGCGCCTGGGAGCCCTGCTGCCCGGCTACCAGGCCGACCTGGTAATCCTGGACTCGGCCGACTACCGCAACGTCATCTACCACTTCGGCATCAACCCGGTGAGCCGGGTCATCAAGCGGGGGCGGCTGGTCTACTCCAATCCCAGTTCGCGGGCGGAGCGCTCGAGCAACTCCAGCAGTTCTGTTCCCCGCTCACCGCGGCCCTGAAGGTGCAGCCGGCGCCTGTTCAGGTCCACCACCTCGAGCTCGATGACCAGTCCCCGGCCGGGGTCGGCCCCGGGCAGGCGGTCGAACCACTCCACCAGGCAGATGCCCGGGCCCTCGAGCAACTCGTGGTAGCCGATCTCGTTTAACTCCTGCTCAGCTTCCAGGCGGTAGAAATCCAGGTGGTGGACCGGCAGCCTTCCCGGGTAGGTCTGCAGGATGACGAAGGTGGGGCTATTCACCGCTACCGAGGCCGCCACCCCGGCTCCACGGGCCAGCCCCTGCACCAGGGTGGTCTTGCCGGCACCCAGCTCTCCCCCCAGGCCGATCCAGTCCGCGGCGCGGGCCTGCCGTCCCAGCCAGCGGCCCAGTTCCCTGGTAACCGCGGCCGCGGAACTTGCCAGCTCAAGCTGCATCGCCGGCTGCCCGGCCTTCCTGCAGGCGCAGCAGTACCGGTCCCAGGGCGTCGATGAGCAGGTTGGCCGCCAGGGCCTGCTCCCCCACCCGGGCCACGGCCAGGTCTCCGGCCAGGCCGTGCCACAGGGCGCCGCAACAGGCCGCGTCGCGCGCGGAAAGCCCCTGGGCCAGCAACGAGCCGATGACGCCCGTCAACACGTCCCCGGTGCCTCCCGAGGCCATGCCGGGGTTGCCCGCCGCCACTACCCAGGCCGTTTTCTCCGGGTCGGCCACCACGGTGCGCGCTCCCTTGAGCACCACCACCGCCCCGCTGGCAGCGGCCAGGCGGCGGGCGGCGGCCAGGCGATCGCGCTGGATGTCGGCGGTGGAGCACTCCAGCAGGCGGGCCGCCTCTCCGGGATGCGGAGTCAACACCCGCTCGGCCTCGGCGCCGGCCACCAGCTCGAGCTTTCCTGCCAGGTTGTTCAGGCCGTCGGCATCGACGACCAGGGGCAGGTCGATCTCCTCCACCACCCGCTGCACCAGTTCGGCCGCCCGGCCGTCGGTGCCCAGGCCGGGGCCGATGGCCACCGCCTGCTTGCCGGTGCAGGCTTCCAGCAGGGCCGAAGGTTGTTCCACCGGCACGCCCATGTACTCCACCGGCCCGCTCACCACGCGCTGCAGCACCGCCGGCGGAGCGGCCAGGGTGACCAGGCCGGCGCCGCCGTGCACGGCCGCCCGGCAGCAAAGCCCGGCCGCTCCCGGCTTGTCGGCCGAACCGGCCAACACCAGCAGGTGGCCGAAGCGACCCTTGTGGGCATTGGCCGGGCGGGGGCGCAAGTGTTGAAGCAGGTCCTGGTCCTCGAGCAGCCAGCAGCCACCCGGACCCTCGGGCAGCAGGCCCGGCGGTATGCCGATGTCGATGATGCGGATGCGCCCGGCGTGGGCGGCCCCGGGATGAAAAACCAGTCCCGGCTTGAGCTCGCCGAAGGTCACCGTCTCTGCGGCCCGTACCGCCCGGCCCAGCACCCGGCCGTTGTCCGAGCTGATTCCCGAGGGTACGTCCACGGCCACCACGGGCAGGCCGCTGCCGTTGATCCAGTCTATGGCCTGGGCGTACAGGCCGCGCACCTCGCTTTTCAGCCCGGTGCCCAGGATGGCGTCGATAATGATGTCGTGGCGGCCGGAGCCAGGCAGCTGCCCGCTCTCGCCGACCGGCTGTACGGGAATGTTCAGCCGCCGCAGTATGCCCAGGTTGAGGGCGGCATCGCCGCTCACCTGCCCGGGTTCGGCCAGCAGCAGGATGTCCACCCGGTAACCGGAGCCTGCCAGGTGGCGGGCTGCCACCAGACCGTCGCCGCCGTTGTTGCCCTTGCCGCAGACCACCAGCACGTGCCCGGCCCCGCCGAGCAGATCCTCGACGGCCTGGGCGCAACCACGGCCGGCGATCTCCATCAGCACCGGGCCGGGTATGCCGATGTCCTCGATGGTGGTGCGGTCGAGCTCGCGCATCTGCGCGGCGTTGAGTACGGGCAGAGCCATGACGTCTCAGCCTGCCGCTTCGGCCCGTGCCTGGGCGATGGCGGTCTTCATGCGCGCCACCGCCTGCTGCATGCCCACGAACAGGGCATCGGAGATGATGCTGTGGCCGATGTTGAACTCGCTGATTTCCAGGATGGCCGCTACCGGAGCCACGTTGAGCAGGTTCAGCCCGTGCCCGGCATATACCGCCAGGCCCAGCTTGGCGCAGGTCTTGGCGGCGTCGACCAGGCGCTGCATCTCCCGCTGCCGGAGCTGCTTGCCCCGGGAGTCGCAAAAGGTGCCGGTGTGGAGCTCAACGGCGTCGGCGCCAATCTTGTGTGCGGCGCGGATCTGGTCGATGTCGGGATCTATGAACAGGCTGACCTTGATGTCGCCGTCCTGCAGGAAGCGCACCACTTCCTTGATCTTGTCGCGGCCCAGGGAGACGTCGAGGCCCCCCTCGGTGGTGAGTTCCTCGCGCTTTTCCGGCACCAGGGTGGCCATGTCCGGCTTGTGCTCGTAGGCGATGGAGGTCATCTCCTTGGTGGCCGCCATCTCCAGGTTGAGCCGCGTCTGTACCGTCTGGCGCAATATGCGCAGGTCGCGTTCCTGGATGTGGCGGCGGTCCTCACGCAGGTGGATGGTTATCTGGTCGGCGCCTCCCAGCTCGGCCAGTACCGCGGCGGCCACCGGATCCGGGTAGCTGGTGCCGCGGGCCTGGCGCAGGGTGGCCACGTGGTCGACGTTGATACCCAGGGAGAAGGATTTCATTTGTGGGCTCCCAGTTCTGATTCCATGGTTTGGGCGATCTCCTGGGCCCAGCCGCGCAGCTTCTTCTCGTCAGGGCCCTCGAGCATGATCCGCACCTTGTTCTCGGTTCCCGAATACCTCACCAGCAACCGTCCTCGTTTCCCCAGTTTCTTTTCGATATTCTTCAGGCACTTGCTGGTTCGGGGCAGCGATTCCAGGGGCAGCTTGCGCCTCACCGGGCGGTTCAGCAGCACCTGGGGCACCCGCTGCATGACCCGGGCCAGCTCCGATAGTGGCTTCTGCCGGCGCAGAGCCACCGCCAGCACCATCAGCGCCGCCAGCACCCCGTCGCCGGTGGTGGCGTGATCGAGAAAGATCAGGTGGCCGGACTGTTCGCCACCCAGGTTGTAGCCGCCCCGGCGCATGCGCTCCACCACCTGGCGGTCTCCCACCGGGGTGCGCACCAGGTGGATGGACATCTCTTGCAGGGCGTGTTCCAGGCCCAGGTTGCTCATCACCGTGGCCACCACCGTGCGCCGGCGCAGCAGGCGGTTCTTGGTCATGAAGGCCGCGGCGATGGCCATGAGGTGATCACCGTCGAGCAACTTGCCCTGTTCGGTGGCCATGACCACGCGGTCGGCGTCACCGTCCAGGGCGATACCCAGGTCGGCGCCGTGGCGGCGTACCGCCTGGCACATGGCCTCCGGGTGCAGGGAGCCGCAGCGGCGGTTGATGTTGCGCCCGTCGGGCTTGATACCCATGCTGAATACCCGTGCTCCCAGTTCCTCGAACACCGCCGGGGCCACCCGGTAGGCGGCGCCGTGGGCGCAGTCGACGACGATCTTGACCCCCTTGAGGGTCAGATCGGCCGGAAAGGTGTGCTTCAGGGCCACGATGTAGCGGCCCGCGGCGTCGTCGATGCGGTGCGCCTTGCCCACGGCGTTGGCGGTGGGACGCAGGTGATCTATGTTGTTGCCGGCCACCATCTTCTCAATGCGTTGCTCCTGCTCGTCGGGGAGCTTGAAGCCGTCGGAGCCGAAGATCTTGATGCCGTTGTCCTGGAAGGGATTGTGGGAGGCGGAGATCACCACCCCGGCATCGGCCCGCATGGTGCGGGCAAGGTGGGCGATGCCCGGGGTGGGCAGCGGTCCCACCAGCAGCACGTCGGCTCCCATGGAACAGATCCCCGAGGACATGGCCGTCTCCAGCATGTAGCCCGACAGCCGGGTGTCCTTGCCGATGAGGACGCGGCTGCGGTGCCGCGGCCGCCGGCACAGGAAGGCCACCGCCCGGCCCAGTTGCAGGGCCACCTCCGAGGTCATGGGGTGGATGTTGGCCACCCCGCGGACGCCATCGGTACCGAACAGCTTGCTCATGGTCGTTCACCGCTTGCCCTGCCCGGCGCGGCGGGCAGGCTCTCGTTGGCTATGGCCTGGGCCAACAGGGCCACCTGGCGCATGGGAGCGACGTCGTGTACGCGGATGATATGTGCTCCGGCCAGCACCCCGGCGGCAACCGCCGCGGCGGTACCGAAGACACGCTGCTCCACCGGCACGTCCAGCACCTGGCCGATGAAAGCCTTGCGTGACACCCCCAGCAGTACGGGCCGGCCCAGCGCCGCCAACTCGCCCAGGCGATGGATGATGCTCAGGTTGTGTTCGGCGGTCTTGCCGAAGCCGATTCCCGGATCGACGATGATGCGCTCGGCGGCGATTCCCGCCTGGCGGGCCTGCTGGATGCGCCCGGCAAGGAAACCGGCTATCTCTCCCAGCAGGTCGCCGTAGACGATCTGGCCCTGCTGCATGGTCTTGGGGGTGCCGCGCATGTGCATCAACACCAGGGGAACGCCGGCCGCGGCCACCGTGCCGGCCATTTCCGGGTCGAAGCGCAGGGCGCTGACGTCGTTGACCAGGGTGGCCCCGGCATCCAGGGCCGCCCGGGCCACCGCCGCCTTGGTGGTATCGATGGATATGGGCGTGGCCGCCCAGCGGACGACATCCTCGATTACCGGTACCACCCGGTCTATCTCGGCGCTGGCGGGAACGGGGTCGGATCCGGGACGGGTGGACTCGCCGCCGATGTCGAGGATGTCGGCGCCCTGCTCGACCAAGGCCAGGGCATGCTCGACGGCCCGCTGGCGGTCGAAGAACCGGCCCCCGTCGGAAAAGGAGTCGGGCGTGACGTTGACGATGCCCATGAGGTACGGACGGAGACCAAAGTGCATCACCAGGTTGCCGGCCCTGAGGGGCGGCGGTTGTGCGCGGCTGTTCACGGCCCCAAGCAATGCCGCAAAGGCGGGCTGCTGTCAAGGAGCCGTTCCCTTTACGTAACCATTCCCCCTTGCCGGCGCATGACCACTACTCCTCCGACCGGGCAGCCCAGGTCGCGGGCTACCAGGGGACACTTGACCTTGAGCAGGTGATAGATTTCCCGTTGCTCGTCCGAGAGCGTCTCGTAGTTGCCCTGTCCCTTGGAGATGACCAGGTCGGCAGAGGCAAAAAGCTGACGCAGTTGCTGGGAGCACTCGCCGATCACAGTCCCGGGGATATCGGTACCGTTATCGATGATGTTGGCGATCTTATCGAGGCCGGCGAAGAGGGCGTCTTCCGTGGTGGCATCGTTTATCACCGGCGCTCCCCGAACCGCCACGGTGACCACGCCCCTTGGCAACATCTCCACCAGCAGAAGGTCCAGAACGATTTCCCCGGCGTTGTCTGCCAGGTAGAGTATCGAGGATGCCCGTTGCACGGCTTCCTGCAGTGCCGCCAGCCTATCGATGGCCAGAGGCTGGCTGGTGGCCTGTTCAAGCGATTGCAGTACCAGGTCCTCGTCCAGGCGTGCAGACAGGGCGAAGTCGATGATGTTGGCCGCCACTGCCAGCCTTACGGCCATTGCGAAGGGTTCGGTTGAATCGTCTCGCAGCCGGCGCAGGCGCGGCAGCAGCTTGCGGGCAAAGGAATTATAGTATTGCTTGGCCCGGTGGTAAGGATCGGGGTGACCTACCTGCTCCCTGATTATCCGGTGAATGAGGGCTCCCATCTGCGGGGGGGATTCCTGGAAGGTCATCTCCTGCACCACTGCCAGCACCCGGTGCATCACCCGCTCGTGTACCCGGGTGTCGTCGCTGGCCATGCGCACGGCATCCAGTGCCTGTTGTAAAAAGCAGGGAATGCAGTCGAGGATGGCCTTCATCGGTAACCGTCCCGGGCCTGCTGTACAACCTGCGCCAGCACGAGTTGGCTGCCCACTCCTCCAGGCAGGCAGCACTTGCCATAGCGGGCGGCCAGCATGGCGGTAGCCTGTTCTCCACTGCAGTGGCAGGGACACACCGTTGCCACCGGCACCCGCTCCAGTTCATCGATTACCTTGGCGATGCCAGGCTCGTCTTCCCGGAAAAGATGGAATCCCCCGCAGGCCAGCAACAGCTTCTTGCCGAGGATGCTACTGGCCTGCCGGGCCAGCCGGTGGACGCCGGGGTGGGCACAACCCACCAGCATTACCCCACCGGCCGGGGTGTCGAAGACCAGGGCCTGTTCGGCGGGCTCGCCGCTGACTCCGGTGGAGAAGACCCCGGGTCCGATGGCCGTGGCTCGTTCGCCGATCACGGTGACGGTTGCTCCCAGCCGGCGGAGATCCATAACCAGGTGAGTGGACGCGGACCGGGGCATAAACAGTTCCAGGGCGGGATTTTTCTCGAGCAGCGAGCCCAGTCCGCCCAGGTGGTCCCAGTGGGGATGGGAGAGAAAAAACCACTTTACCGTCGCTGGATCAAGACCAAGCCGATTCATGTTTCCGAGCAGCACCGGACCATTGCTGCCGCTGTCGAACAGCCAGTTGCCGGCCGCTGTCTTTACCAGGCAGGAAAATCCCCACATGGCCAGCAGTCGGTCGTCCCCGGTGTTGTTGTCGAAAACGATGATCATTTCCATGTCGTCGGTTCGCATGGCCGGCTTCCCGTGTGAATGTCTCCGCCTGACAAGCTACGCCGGTTGCACGCTGGTATCAAGAGTATTCAGCGAGCAATACCCGCTTGCATAGAGCCTGCGGAACAACTACACTCCTGCCGCGAGACCGGAAGAGCAGAAAACCAGATGGCCAGTGACCCGCGACCAGGGAGGTGGAAGATGGCAGCGAAGAAGAAAGCTACCGGCAGGAAGAAAGCAGCCGGAAGGTCCACCGGGAAGAAGGCAACCAGGAAGAAGGCAACGAAGAAGAAGGCAACGAAGAAAAAGGCAACGAAGAAGAAGTCCACCGGGAAGAAGCCGGTCAAGAAGAAGGCGGCGAAGAAAAAGCCCGCGGTGAAGAAGGCCGCCCGGAAGGTCAAGCGGGCGGTGAAGAAACTGGCCCGAAAACCCGCGGTGCGCCAGGTCAAGCGGGCGGTCAGGAAGGTGGGCAAGAAGATCGAGAAGGCCACCCGCAAGCCGGCGGCCCGCCGGGCCGGCAAGAAGCTCGAACAGGCTAAGCGGAAGGTCCGCCAGGCGGTACGTCGCACGCCGCTCATCGGCGGGCGCAGGTTCGAACGTGCCCTGGCCCTGGGGCGGCCTCCCACCGTGCGCCGGCTGTTTCCCAACTCGCGGGCGCTCATCGTCGGCGGCAAGTATATCGACCGGGCCATGCTGCGCCGGGGCCAGGCCATCGCCCTGGCCGCCAACGCGCGCAACAGCTTCGTCATTCGCGGGGTACTGCAGGCGGCCCAGCGGGCCCGGGCGGCGGTGATCATCGAGATCGCCCGCTCCGAGGGCGGTACCGGGGCCTACTGCGCCGTCAACCTGTGGAACCTGGCCCGCCAGGTGGATGCCGTGGCCAACGAGCTGGGCATCACCGTTCCCGTGGCCGTTCACGCCGATCATTACGGCATCAAGAAGTGGAGCGACGTTGCCGTTGCCCGGCTGGAGATCCCCTCCCTGTTCGAGCAGGGTGTGACCTCCATCGCCATCGACGCCTCCCACCTGCGCGAGGACGAGAACGTCCTGGCCAACCTGGAGCTGGCTCCCCTGGTTCCCTCCTGGGCCGGGCTGGAGACCGAGGTGGGCGAGATCAAGGGCTCGCAGGGCCTGTCCACCCGTGAAGATGCTCTCTACCATATCCGGGCGCTCAACGCCCACGGGGTGTTCGCCGACTGGATCGCGCTGAACAACGGTACCACCCACGGCATCCAGGCCAGCGACCAGGGCATCCAGGTGGAGCTGACGGCCGAGATCCACGCGGCCCTGGAACCCTACCGGGTGTCGGGAGCGCAACACGGCACTTCCGGCAACAACACCGAGCGCCTGCGCCAGATCGCCCGCCGTACCCGCACAACCAAGGCCAACGTGGCCACTGCCCTGCAGATGCTGTCCTGGGGCCTGGAAGTCAACGACTACGGCAATGCCCAGCTGGACGAACAGGGGCGTTTCATCAAGGTGCCGGGAGAAGGTGTGAGCGAAGAAATGTGGGCTCGCATGGTAGCCTACGCCGAGCAGCAGGGCTGGCAGGGTGGCAGCTACAAGAAGCTGAACCTGCCCTTCGAAAACCTGCTGCTGGCCCAGCCCCAGCCGGTACGCCAACGCATGGCCAAGCGGGTGGAAAACTTCTGTTACCGGCTCATGACCGAGGTGTTCAACTCCGCCGATACCGCCGAGCTGGTGATCGAAGAAATCCTCGAACGCGGCTCCCACGACGCCGGTCCCAAGGTGGAACGCCTGGAAGACCCGGCGGAATGGACCGAGCCGAAGCTGAGGGAAAAGGCCCGGGCGCTGGGCGGTGACCGCGGACCCTCCGGCGACTACGACGACTGACCCGACTGCCTATTTCACCTTTTCCAGCCACATGTCGGGATTGCCATAGCGGCAGGCCTGGTGGCGCTCCACCCAGTAACCGTCCTTGTTGTGTTCGTTGGCCAGGTCTTCGCACTCCTCGGTACACGGCTCGCGGGCATCGTAGGCGCGCTTGCCGCCCCAGACCTTGCGCATCTCCTTGAGGGTTTCCTTGCAGCAGGCATAGCAGGCGTCGTGCACCGAGTAACAGCCGATGTAGTAGCAGGAGGTGAAGGCCATCATGGCCAGAGCCAAAAGCGCGATCCGTACCCTCATCAACCCGTCTCCCCTCTTCTCTCCAACAGCTTCCAGGTCTCGGCCAGCAGGCCCTGCACGGCCCGCAGCGAGCTTTTGGAGATCTTGCCGGCGGCGGCAAGGGTGTTGAGCTGGTTGTAGGCCTGCACCACCAGGCTGGAGGCCGTGGCCAGGACCCGCTGTTCGAGTTTCCGGTCGCCGGTAGCGGCCGGTATCGCCGGTTTCCTGTGCAGGTCGTCAAGCTCGTTCAAGGCCGCCCTGAGTTGCTCGGCCAGGATGCTGTTTTCGAGCTGCAACCGCTGGTGCTGGATGGCCAGCTCCACCTTCTGACGCAACAACTCCACGTCATCAAAAGGTTTTTCCAGGTAGTCCAGGGCCCCCAGGCGCAAGGCCTCGAGGGCCGATTCATAGGAGCCGTAGCCGGTGATGACCAAAAAATCCGTATTGGGGCGTTGCCGGCGTACCCGCCGGGCCAGCTCGATTCCCGACATGTCGGGCAGGTTCTTGTCGACGATGAGCAGGTCGAGTTCACGATCGTTCAGCAGCTCGATGGCTTCGCCGGCGCTGGCGGCGAACAGCAGTTCGTGACCGCTGTCGTGGAACAGTCCCTCGAAGACCAGTCGCACCACGTCCTCGTCGTCGACCACCATGAGGTTGGCCCGGCTGTCGAGCAACAGGGTGTAGCCGAGGTCTTCCAGGCTCATGTCATCGATCCTCTGTTCGTCTTTCATGTAACCGCCCTCCCCATACTAGTGCTGACCACTGTATTCACATAGCGCAACTGCCTCCAGGCTGACAAGGGTGTAGCGTAACTCTTTGTAATAACTGGCGGTATTTGTGCATCTATCGCCCCCCTTCCCCCTTGTCCGAGGGGTTGGGCAGAACCACCAGGTTGGACTTGTCCTTCGTGAACTTGAGCCCCTGGTGGCTGCCACCTACCTCGGCAATGGAGACTATACTGTAGATGGACAGGTGCAGACTGTGGATGTCGGCGAACTTCTTTTTCATGGCCTCTTCGTCCGGGTTGACCAGCAGCGGGCTGGTCTCGAAGATGAACTCCGAGATGCATACAAAGGCAAGCCCCAGCGAGGAATCGCCTATACGGCGCGCCTTCAGGGATACGATCTTGTCTTCCACCGGATCGCGATAGGTCACCACATAGTACTGTTCATCGTTCTTGCGGGTCTTGCCCGATACCATTTATCCTCCGCAATTGTTCCCTGCGGAGACACAAAACACATCTGGAGCTGCCGATCAAGCCGGCCGTAACGGAACATTCAGGATCTTTTGTCATCTTGACACGTCATCTTCGGTATCGGACAATCCGCCTGCAAAGACAGGGAACATGGCCGGAAAACAAACAAAACTCCGTTGCCTGCTGGTCTGGCACGATACCTTGCTCGAGGACAGGCTCTTTGCACCGGGCCAGAAGGTCTCCGTCGGCGCGGCCCCCGGAGCCACCTTCGTTCTCCAGGGGCAGGGACTGACCCGGCGGCGCAGAAAGTTGCTCCTGGTTGGCCGGGGCCGGGCCACCCTGTTGCTGCGCCCGGGGATGCACGGATCGGTCTTCCTGACCGGGCGCGAACAGGACATCGGCCAGATGCTGGCCACCGAGGGCTTGAACGGCGGCGCCAACGGCAGCCTACAGGTTGACCTGGCGGAGGGTGACGGCGGGGTGCTGGTGTTCGGACAGGTGGGGCTGGGGTTCTGGGTGGTGCCGGTTGCCGAGAAAGCCCCGCGCGCCGCCTTGAGTCAGGTCCTGGGAGCCGATCGCTTCACCGGCAAGCTGTTCGGGTTGGCGCTGGCGGTGATGGTGCTGTTTTCCTTCGTATCCCGGTTGTTTGCCGGAACCCGGCCGGAGATGACCATAGAGCAGCTACCCGATCGGCTGGCTTCCTTCATCGTTCAGGATCGCCGGGCGCTGGTCGAGTTCAAGAAGGACATGCGCAAGATCGAGCAGCGAGCCCGCCGGCGTCGCCAGGAAGCAGCCAGGCGCAGGCGACGGACCCGGCCCTCCAGGAAGGAAGTCACCGGCAACGGCCAGGAGCGGGCGCTGAGCGCCGAAGAACGAAAGCTGCGGGCCAAGGTGGCCCGCAAGGGCCTGGTGGGGGCACTGGGAAAGGCCCGCCGGACCGGTCCCCTCAAGGACGTGCTGGGTGATGGCGGGCTGGGGATGGATCTCAACGAAGCCGTGCGCCGGCTGGAGCGGGGCACGGCCCGGGCGCGGCTGCTGACGTCGGTCGGGCAGGGAGGCCTGGCCACCAGCGACGCCCTGCTGGCCCGGCCCACCAGCGGCGAGGCACTGGGAGAAGGCCTGTCGCGGCAGATCAGCGACCGAACCGGCAGCGCCGGACGTCGAGCCGGCCGGGGCAGCCGCCTCGGCGGCAGGCGGGAAATGGCGGTGACGGTCGCCATGCCCTCCAGCGGTGCCCAGGTCACCGGCGGGGAGCTTTCCCGGCGGGAGATATTCCAGGTGGTCTCGGCCAACAAGGGGGCCATCCGCTACTGCTACGAGTCGCAGCTGATGCGCTTTCCCACCCTGCGGGGCCGGGTGACGGTGGATTTCATCATCGATACCAGCGGTCGCGTGGGACGCATCAAGGTGCCGGAAAACACCCTCAGCCAGGCCCGGGCCGCCCGGGCGGTGGCCAGTTGCCTGATGCGCTTCATCAAGCGCTGGCGTTTCCCCAGGCCGCGGGGCGGCAAGGTGAGAGTCATCTATCCCTTCACTTTCGGGCGGAAATGATGAAGATCGCATCCCTGGTGTGGCCGTTGTTGTTGCCATTGCTGCTGGCCGGTTGTCGTGCCGAGCGCTATTACGGTCCCTACCTGCTGCAGGTCCCCGGCCCGTTGCAACAGGACTCGGTGGCGCACAGCTTCCTGCTGCCGCTCGACCAGTCCGCCATCGACGAGCAGCAGCAGCTCGAGCAGTGCCTGGCCGACGGCGGTGAGGACTGCAACTGCCGCTTCCCGGTGCTGCGGGTGGGAGATTTCTCCCTGCAGGTGGACTATACCCTGGGCAACACCGGCTCCAGCGAAGCGGCAGTGATGATCTGGCTGGGACGACGGGTAAGCGACCAGGAGATTCCTCCCCAGCAGGTGGCCGGTATGGCTGATGTCGAACTGCTGGCCGAGCACCATCATCACCTGCTGGCCGGGGCCTCGGTACGCATGGGCTTCGCCAGCGAGGATATAGAGCGGGCCGAGGTGGAGATCGCCACCGCCTTGCATCCCCAGTGCCAGCAGGACAGCACCGCCCTGCCGGGGTTGCAGGGCCTGCTGCTGGGGCTGACGCTGGAAAGTGGTCGTCCCGGCCCGGTGGAAGCGGTATTTTCCGTGCTGGTGGATGCTGGGGGGTGGCCGTGAGATTGTCGACTGGATCGCTTGCCTGGTTGCTCCTGGCTGCCCTGGCCGGGCAGCCTGTCCGTGCTGGAGAGGAAGCCGACCTGGCCGCCTGCGACACCTCCCTGCCCGCGGTGCGGGGATTGTCGGTATCGGCAGGAACGGGACCGGCCTTGTGGGCGGGCGAGGTTGGCGAGGCCAGCCGGCCCGGACCGGCCTTTTCGTTGTCCGTGGCATACGACCTGTTCGATTGGCTGGCGGTGGAGGCCGGCTGGCATACGGGCAGCAACGACACCGCCCAGCCCTACCCGCCGGCTCCGGGTAGCTTTGCCACTCAGGTGGCCCTGCTGGGTATGAAGCTGCGTTGGTTGCTGGGTTCCTGGGACCTGTTCGCGCGTGGCGGAGTGGGGTTCCGCTGGGTGTATCCCAATATCCTGCTGCGCATCGAGAACCTGGCCGAGGGCACCCAACTGGCCTGGTCGGCAGGAGGAGGAGTCGGCTGGTACACGCCCATACGCGGTTTGTGGCTGGCGGCGGAGTCGCTGGCTTGCGGCGCCATCGACGGTAACGGCATCTGGATCAGCACTCGGCTGGTGCTCGGCTATACATTTCCCCTGTAAGTAGCCATGTCGACGCCCGTGTGCCCGAGTCACGGGTAATACCAGGCCGGCAATTGTCGGCGAGGGTTGACACCGCCTGCGGGGTTGGATAGAGGCACAAACGGAAGTGGTTTTTCTCTTTCTCATGCCGGGAGGTTATGTGATGGCCAGGAAAGTCGTCATCATGGGTGCCGCGGGACGTGATTTCCACAACTTCAACACCGTTTTCCGGGACAACGCCGACTACCGGGTGGTGGCCTTCACCGCCACCCAGATTCCCGATATCGAGGGACGCACCTACCCACCGGTGCTGGCCGGCAGTCTCTACCCCGAGGGAATTCCCATTATCGAGGAAGGGCGCCTGGCCGAGGTGGTGCGGCGCGAGCAGGTGGATGAGGTGGTTTTTGCCTACAGCGACGTCACCCACCAGTACGTCATGCACCAGGCCTCGTTGGCCCTGGCGGCGGGCGCTGATTTCAGCCTGCTGGGAACGCGCTCGACCTGCCTGAAGTCGAAAAAACCCCTGGTGAGTATTTGCGCCGTGCGCACCGGTGTCGGTAAGAGCCAGACCACCCGCTACGTGGTCAAGGTCCTGCAGCAGATGGGCAAGAAGGTAGTGGCCATCCGCCATCCCATGCCCTACGGTGACCTGGCCCGCCAGGTCAGCCAGCGCTTTGCCACCATGGAGGATATGGATCGCCACCAATGTACCATCGAGGAGCGCGAGGAGTACGAGCCGCACATCAACAACGGGGTGGTGGTCTATGCCGGGGTGGATTACGGCAAGATCCTCGAGCAGGCCGAAAGCGAGGCCGACGTCATCATCTGGGACGGCGGCAACAACGACTTGCCCTTCTACCAGCCGGACCTGCACATCGTGCTGGTAGATCCGCACCGGCCCGGCCACGAGCTGAAATACCATCCCGGAGAGGCCAACCTGCGCATGGCCGACATCGTGGTGATCAACAAGATCACCACCGCCAAGGTGGAGTGGATCGCCGAGGTACAGAAGAACATCGCGGCGGTGAACCCCGGCGCCCAGGTGGTCAAGTGCGACTCGCCCATCACCGTCGAGGATCCCGCGGCGGTCAAGGGCAAGCGGGTGCTGGTGGTGGAAGATGGTCCCACGCTGACCCACGGCGAAATGAGCTACGGTGCCGGTACCCTGGCGGCCGAACATGCCGGCGCCGCCAGCGTGGTGGATCCGCGTCCCCAGGCGGTGGGCTCCATTGCCGAGGCGCTCAAGAAGTATTCCCACGTGGGAGCCCTGTTGCCGGCCATGGGTTACAGCGAGCAGCAATTGCATGACCTGGAGCAGACCATCAACAGGGTGGACTGCGACCTGGTGCTCATCGGCACTCCCATAGACCTGCGCAAGGTGATCAAGATCAACAAGCCGGCCATGCGCGTCTTCTACGAGCTGGCCGATCACGGTGAGCCGACGCTGGCCGAGTTGATCAGGAACCGACTGGGCACGGGAGCCTGATCATGATCACCTTCCTCAAGGGTCGTTCGCTGGTCAGCCTGCACGATCTCAGCGGCGAGGAGATCAATGCCGTTCTCGACAGCGCCGCGGCGCTGAAGCTGCGCCATCGCCAGGGTGAGCAGTTCTTTCCCCTGCGGGGGCGCACCCTGGCCATGATCTTCCAGAAGCCTTCCCTGCGTACCCGGGTTTCCTTCGAGGCGGGCATGCACCGCTACGGCGGGCACGCCATTTACCTGGGTCCGGCCGACATCCAGCTGGGCAAACGCGAGACCACCGCAGACATCGCCCGCAACTTGTCACGCTTTGCCGATGTCATCATGGCCCGGGTGTTTGCCCACCAGGACGTGGTCGAGCTGGCGCGTCAGGCCTCGGTGCCGGTGATAAACGGCCTGTCTGACCTGCTGCATCCCTGTCAGGTCCTGGCCGACTTGATGACGGTGCGGGAGAAGAAGGGTCGGCTGGCGGGGTTGAAGATGGCATTCCTGGGTGACGGCAACAACGTGGCCCACAGCCTGCTGTACGGTTGCGCCAAGGTGGGCATGCACCTGACCCTGGCCGTGCCGGAAGGATACGAGCCCGATGAACAGGTGCTCGAGACGGCACGCGGGGACGCCAGGGCCACGGGTGCGCAGCTGGAAGTCAGCCACGACCTCGGCCAGGCGCTGCAGGGGGCGGCGGTGGTGTACACCGATGTCTGGGCCAGCATGGGCCAGGAAGAGGAGAAGGCCAGGCGGGAGGCGGCCATGAAACCCTACCAGCTCAACGCCCGGGCCCTGGCCCTGGCCCTGCCGGACGCCATCGTCCTGCACTGCCTGCCCGCTCACCGGGGCGAGGAGATCACCGACGAGGTCATCGACGGGCCGCAATCGGTGGTGTTCGATCAGGCCGAAAATCGCCTGCACGCGCAGATGGGTTTCATTCTGCAGGCCGTCTGAAATGGCAGCCTCCCACCGAGCACTGGTCACCGGGGCCAGCCGGGGCATCGGCCGGGCGGTGGCCCGGCAACTGGCCCGGCAGGGGGTGTCGCTGGTCGTCAACTACCGGCAGGATGATGACGCTGCGGAGGAAGTAGCCGCCTTCGTTCGTGCCCAGGGGGTCGAGTGCGAACTGCTGCGCTGCGACGTGGCCGATATCGACGAGACCACCAGTCGTATCAAGGCCTTCATCAAGCAACGGGGGCCAATAGACATCGTGGTGAACAATGCCGGCATCAAGCGCGACATGCTCTTTGCCGCCATGAAGGCCGATACCTGGCGCCGGATCATCGAGGTGACACTGCATGGATTTTTCGCGGTCACCCGTCCCTGCATTCGCGGCATGCTCGGGCAGGGCTGGGGCCGGATCGTCAACATCTCCTCGGCGGCCGCCCTGGCTCCCAGTCCCGGCCAGGTGAACTACTCCGCCGCCAAGGCCGGCCTGGTGGGAGCCACGCGCTCGCTGTCGGCCGAGCTGTGCAGCCGGGGCATCACCGTCAACTGCGTGGCTCCCGGCTTCATCGACACCGACATGCTGCAGGATGTCAAGGTGCCGCTGGAGCAGTTGCTGCAGGTGGTTCCCATGGGACGGCTGGGCAGGCCGGAAGAAGTCGCCCAGTTGGTGACCTTCCTGGTCAGCGAGGAAGCAGGCTACATCAGCGGCCAGGTGATCGGCGTAAACGGCGGCATGTTCTGATGCAGTCGCGCAGACAGGTCCGGCGGCAGGAAAGGTTGCTCGGGCGCATGGTATTGCGACTGGCCGCGGCTCGCCTCGACGGTTGCTCCACGAGAAAGATTGCCGTAGGCCACCGGCGCGACGGTTCCCCGCGGGTGCGATTGGCGGGAGGACGGCGAGTCGAGGTGTCACTGACCCACGATAGCGGCTGGGTGGTGGCCGTGGCCGGCGCGGCCGGTACTCGGCTGGGACTGGATATCGAGCCTCCCAGCAACGATTGTGCCCGGGTTCTGGCCCGGCGCCTGGGGCGACACGGGCTCACACCCCGGCAGGCGACACTGCTGTGGACCCGGCTGGAGGCCCTGGCCAAGCTGGCCAGGATGCCCCTGGCCGTTGTCATGCGTTTGGCCGGTAACGGTGGACTTTTGGCAGAAGCGGCTGCTAACGGGTCTGCGGCGCGGGGGACGGGTTTCTGGCAGGCGCGACTGGCCGGCGAACACCTGCTGAGCCTGGCCTGGCAATGCACCCCGGTCTTACCTGTTGAAACGGTGTTCCGTGCCGCGCAGCAGCCGGCGCAGGTTGGCCCGGTGACTGAACAAGACTACCACCAGTATGACCAGCCCCAATCCCAGCGAACAACCCGCCGTCCTCTCCAGTGCCAGCACCAGCAGCGGAAACAGGCCCGCGGACAGCAAGGTAGCCAGCGACGCCAGGCGGGTAAAATACACCACCAGCAGCCAGCAGGTTCCGCACAGCACGGCAGCCAGGGGCTGGACGGCCAGGTACATTCCCATCGAGGTGGCGAAGCCCTTACCCCCGCGGAACTGGTGAAACAGCGGAAACAGGTTGCCGGCCAGCAGTGCCAGGCACACCAGTAACTGCTGCCAGCAGGAAGTAAAGAGCAGCTGCGCAGCCGCAGCCAACAGCACTCCACGGCCGGCGTCGAGCACCAGGATCAGTGCCGCCCAGCGCGGGCCCAGCACGCGATAGGCGTTGCTCATGCCGGGGTTGCCGCTGCCGGTACGGCGTAGGTCCACCCGTCCCCGCCAGCGGCATACCAGCAGGGAGAAGTTGGCGCTGCCCAGCAGGTAGGCAGCCAGCATGGCCAGTAACAGTTCCACGGCGGCATTATGGAACGGTGTCGACAGACAGTAAAGTGATTGACTGGCGAGCAAGAGACGGGATAGCTTGAGCCAACTGGTTTCAATAACCTCCGGGAGGTATGCCATGAAGAAGCTGGTAGCAGGCACCGTTGTCTTATCGTTGCTGGCGCTGGCTGGCGGGTGCAGCAAGAAAAAGGACGGCCAGGAGGCCGAGCAGAACCGGGCCCAGGCGGCGGTCAGCCTGGCCGATGCAAGGCCGGCCGAGATCCCCGCTCCGGCAGTGGCCTACCTGGCCATGAACAAGCCGGCCGCCACCATGGCCGCCTTGGAAAAGCTGGCCGGTCTGGCCGGGCCGGTACCGCCGGGCATGCTGCAGGGCCTGCTGGTGCAATCCTTGCTGCGTCTGGGACTAACTGATACCAGCGTAGTCGACCTGTCGGCCCCGGCCGGACTGCTGGTACTCGATCCCAAGAAGTTTCCCCGGCCGTTGCTGCTGGTGGTTTCCACCAAGGGCGAACAACAGCTGTTGCGGGCCTTGCAGCCGACATGGAAGAACGAGGGCAAGCAAGGCAACGCCTACCGGCTGGTGCGGGAGGAGAAAGACACCTACGCGGTATTTTCGGGCGGGGCCAAGAACGCCACCATCAAGCACGAGGTGTTCCTCGCCTGCGACGGGCCGCTGGCCTTCGTGGCCAGGCAACCGGGAACCCTGGAGGCGGGTCTGCCGCTGCTGAAGAAACTACTGGCCACCCAGGGCCAGGATCTTCTTGGCGGCGTACAGGTCGATCGCCTGAGAGAGATCTTCGAACGAGAGTTGTCTGCTCTGAAGACGCAGGTTGTCGGCGAGATGCAGCAGAATCTGGGTTCCCGGCGGGTAAAGCTGCCGATGGACGTGGATAAGTTCATCAAGTTCTACACCATGATGGCAGAAGGTATGTTTTCGTTGACGGAGCAGATAGGCCAGGTGGATCTGGCTGCTCGCTGCAGCGACCAGGAGCTGGAGATGAAGCTGGGACTGCGGCCCGTTGCCGGCAGCGGCCTGGCGAATTTCCTGGCCCAGCAGAAGAAGCAGCCGCTGCGACTACTGGCCGCACTGCCCCAGGGGCCCTTCCTGGCCGTGGGCATGAACGTGCAGTGGAAATCCCTCAAGCCCCAGCTGGCCGAGCTCACCGCCGAGACGATGAACCTGTTCTTCGGCAAGGACACCCCACCCGAGTTGCTGAAACTGCTGGATGCCATGTGGGACGTCATGGGCGACGAGTTCGTGTTTTCCGAGGACTTGAACGAACAGGGCCTGACCGTGGTCGAGGCCTTTTCGGTTACCGACGCCAAGCGCGCCCGCGAGGTGTTTCTCAAGGCCTTCCAGGCCATGGCCGACTATCTTGACGGCTCGCAGCTCATGGGCATCAAGCTGGAAATGAGTCCGCCCCGGAAGATCGGCGAGCATCGTGGTGCCGAGCTGCTGTCTTTCGATATGTCGTTCCTGCTGGAAAACGCCGATCCCCGGCAAGCACGGATAATGAAGACCATGTACGGCGACAGCATGCACCTGCTGCTGGCCTTTCACGAAAAAGCGGCCCTGGTGGCCATGGGGAAAAACGGCGAGCAGTTGCTGCGCCAGGCCCTGGATCGACTGTCCGGGCAAGGTACGCAGGGCTTCGACCAGTGGCCGGCCTTTCGGTCGGCTGCCGGTAGCTGGTCCGGTAACCTGGGTGGCTTTTTCTTCATGTCGATCTCCAACATGATTACCGCCAGCATTCACAGTGCCATGAGCATGGAAGGCGGCTCGGCACCGGCCTGGAAGATGACGCCGCCGGCCAGCGGCCTGTTCATGGGTGGAGGCACGCGTAACGGTCGGCTCGAGATGGTATTTCGGCTGCCGGCCGAGCACCTCAAGGAAATAGGCCAGGCGGTCAAACAGCTGACCAGTTTCAAGCAGAAATGAGACGGTCGTACTCGGCGTAAAGCTTCTCCACCGATACCCGCTGGCGGTAGCGGTCCAGGTAGCGGAAGGCCAGGGCCTGGAGCACCCTGATTATCTTCTCGGCGGGAGGATGGCCTTCCTGGCGATGTTCCTGGATGGTCTTCCTCACCAGTGGACCTACCTGTCGTGGATGTACCACGAAGGCCCCGGAGGCGAACACCAGCTTGCCGACCACGGGAAACAGCCGGGCTTCCATGATGTCACCCTTCTGCAACCCGGCCAGGACGCGCCGTTCGCTCACCCTGACGGGCTCACTGGTGAACATGTCCTCCACCCGGAGACCGGCCTGCTCCAGTTCCCTGACCTCGAACAGCGAGTGCAGGTTGCCGCTCATGGCTTCCAACTCCAACCTCTGTTCCGGCGAGGAGGCGTGATTGGCGGCGTAGTGCTGCAGAGGGGTCTCAATCTTTCCCGCCAGGGGACGGTCCAGTACATACCAGTTGAGAAAGCAGGCGGTCATTCGCTCGAACGATGCATCATCCTCCCGGAGATCGGGCACCAACCTGAAGTACTCACTGCGGGCTGAACGGATTTCCTCCTGGTAGTCGCCACTGCCGTAGACAGCCAGGATTTTATCAAGTAACTGTTGAGACATTTTCGCTACCTTATTGATATTATGTTGTCTTGTAAACCACCCTGCCCTCGGAGACGGTGCAACGTACTACACCGGGCAACTGCCAGCCGGCGAAGGGGGTATTTCGCGACCTGGAGCGGAATCGTGACGGCACCACCCGCCAGCTGCTTCCTGGTTGCACCACGGTGACGTCGGCACGCGTTCCGGGCCGTAGGGTGCCCCCGTCTATGCCCAGGATGGCGGCCGGTGTTGCCGACAGCAACCGTACCAGTTGCTTCCTGTCGATGACCTTTTCCCGGACCAGCTGCAGCGACAGCGATAGCATGGTCTCCAGTCCGATCACCCCGAAGGGAGCGGACAGGAAGCCCGCTTGCTTGGCGTGGGTGGTGTGGGGGGCATGATCGCTGGCGATGGCGTCCACCAGACCCTGGGCCAGCCCCTGGCGCAGGAATTCGACGTCGCGACGGGTGCGCAACGGGGGGTTCATCTTCAGGTTGGCATCGACTCCCCGCGGACCCTGCTTCCTTTCCAGGTCAGCGACCGTGAGAAACAGGTGATGGGGAGTGACCTCGCAGCTGACCGCCAGGCCGGCTTTCTTGGCCCGGGCCACCAGCTTCAGGGAACGGGCGCAGCTGACGTGCTGTATGTGCAGTCGGCCGCCGGAGAGGCGAGCGGCGCGGATGGCCCGCTCTACGGCGGTCGCTTCCGCCTCCACCGGAATGGGAGGCAGTCCCAGGCGCCTGGCCACCGGGCCGGCGCTGGCCACCCCGCTGCCAGAACGGCGTCGATCTTCGCAGTGAACCAGAACCGGCACACCCAGGGCGGTGGCCTGTTGCAAGGCGCGCCGCAAGAGTGGGCCACTGGCGGTGCCGATGCCGTCGTCGCTTATCGCCCCGGCCCCGGCCAGTACCAGTTCGCGCAGTGGTGCCAGGCTTCGTCCGCGCAGGCCCCGCGACAGGGCGATGGCAGGTATGACCCGGACAAGGGCCCGGCGCCGCCGGGAAGTCTCCAGCCGGGCCAGGGTGGCCAGGTTGTCCAGCACCGGCCTGGTGTTGGGCTGGCAGACCACGGTGGTGAAGCCACCGGCGGCGGCTGCCCTGGTTCCGCTGCCGATATCCTCGGCAGCTTGTCCTCCCGGCTCGCGCAGGTGCACATGCATGTCGATTAATCCAGGTAGCACCCAGCAACCGCTGGCGTCCACGATCCGCTCGCTGGCGCTTGGACGGGCCTGTGGTTTTCCCGGCTTCCAGAGCGCCTCGACGCGACCACGGAATATGGCCACCTCCCTGGGTTCGTCCAGCCCCAGGACCGGATCGACAACCCTGCCGCCCAGGATCCAGGTCCTGCTCGCCATGCCTATAGTGTCTCCCGGTGAAACACGTCGAATTGCAACAGCACCGTGTGTCCAAACGGTACCAGCTCGATTTCGCGGGCATAGTTGATCTCGAACGAAATCCACTCACCGCGGGGATCGCGCTCGATCTTGATGTTTTCGGGGGAGAGGTCGAGCCCCAGCAACTCCGTTTCCCTCACCAGTTCACGGCGCAGTTGTTCCTCGTCTCTGACACGGTGTGCCATGTTGCCGACCGCTTCCACCTTGGCTTGTAGCTTGGATTTTTCCATGTAGGCGGGAGCGAACATCACCACCAGGTAAACCCCGGCGGCGAGCACCAGCAGCAAAAAGAGGGTTACCAAGTTGATGCGGCCGTCACGGTTGGTGAGGATTCCCTGTCTTTTCATGGCGCACTCCTCGCGGTAACTACTTTTCGCCGGCGTCGTGGTGTTTGTGCTTGTGGTGGTGCCGGTGATGAGATGGTCCCTTCCCCGGCCCGGCCACCAACTCGTCGATGACCTCCTCGAGACGGTGGGTATGGCGCGGGCAACGCCTGTCGAACCGGGCCACGGCCGTGGTGTATCTCTGGATGATGCGCGATGCCTGCCGCCATCCCTTGCGTTCCAGTTGGCGCCGCCGCCGGGACGGCAGGCGGGCCCACTGGCGGCGGGCCCGCTCGCAGGAGTCATGTACCTTCTTTACGTAGGCATCGAGCTTCTTGATAGTCTGCCCGCAGGAATCGGGCCCGTCGAGCGCCGCGGCCTTCAGGATCTCCAGCACCTTGCCCAGGTGTCCGGTGAGAATATCCACCGGGTCTTTCTTCCTGGCAGCGGGGGCTGATTTTTTTCCCGGTTCGGTTGCTCCGGCCAGCGGCGCCAGGTATGGCACCACCGCCAGGACCGGCAGCAGGAAGGCCAGGCTTTTCCAACGCCGGGCGGATGACTTCATTCTATGTCCTTGAACATGCGCTGCCATTGAACCTTGTCCTCGCGATACGACCACCAGATGAACACCGCACGGCCCTTGATGAACTCCAGTGGTACGGGCCCCCAGATGCGGCTGTCGCGGCTGTTGTCACGATTGTCGCCCATGACGAAGACGTGGTTGTCGGGAACCCGGTATGGCCCGAAGTCGCCCTGGTGACACAGACCGGTGTCAGGATTGCAGCCGCTGCGGCTGGGCTGGCAGTCGCCGGTTTTCAGGTCGCACTTGGGCAAAGGCAACATGGACAGGCAATCTTCCTGGTTGCGGCAGGCCCGGCGCAGCAGGGCGTGGTTGGTGCCATCGAGCTTTTCCCTGAACAGACGGGTGGTTACCATTTCCCCGGTTTCCCGGGGATGACCGTCCTCGTCCAACTCCTGGTAGCGGAATAGTTGTTCCTGTTGCACGGCGACTCGTTTGCCATTGAGCCACAACATACCGTCACGTACCTCGACGACGTCACCGGCCACCGCCACCACTCGCTTGATGTAGTCCTCGCGTTCGTTTTCGGGGGTGATGAAGACGATGACATCTCCACGGTCCGGCATCGACCAGTTCAGGGACACGGCGGGAATACGCTGTCCCCACACCCGCAGTGGCAGCAGCGGCAGGCGGATGCCGTAGGAGAGCTTGTTCACGAATATGTGGTCGCCCACGCGCAGGGTGGGAATCATGGAGCCGGAAGGAATCTGGAAGGCTTCGATGACGAAAGCCCGCAGCAGCAGGGCAATCAGCACGGCCGTGCCGATGGACTCGATGTACTCGCGTATCGGTCCCTTGCGGAAGGCCAGCAGGTGGTCGTCTATGAAATCCTCTACTTTCTGGTGTTGGCTGCGAAGCTGTCGGAGGTCGATGTCCGGGTTGGCCAGACTCTGGCCCAGTTCCTCGATGGCTCGTTCCAGGCGGTTGAGTACCGCCGGCTCCAGGCGATGGCCGCGCCGGCGCAGGATGCGCCGCAGCCACTTGAGCAGAGCCTTGCTCTCCCTGCGTTGCTGGCGCAGCAGACCCTTTTCGGTGCGATGGTTCCTGTCGATGTACCTGCCCAGGGCACTGCCGGCCGAGGTAAAGGCGGCCACGATGAGCAGCAAGGCAAACATGAAGGGCCAGTAGCTGAGAGTGAAGTGCTGCAGTATCAGGTAGGCGGCCAGCAGCCCGACCAGGAGAAACACCCACCACAGCCGCTGGTTCCAACATCTGGGATAATCGGTGGAGGCTCTTGTCATTATGTCGCGCTTTCTAGCAGAAAACAGTCAGCGATTGCGAAAATATTCCACCGTCTCTGCCAGGCCGCGGTCGAGAGGAGTTTCCGGTCGCCAGCCCAGAAGCCGCCCGGCCCGGGAGGGGTCTATACAGCTGCGCTGCTGTTCGCCAGGCTTGGCCGGGCCGTGACGCACCTCGCCGCTGTAGCCAGTGACCTGCTTCAGCAGCGTGGTCAACTCGTTGATGTCGGTCTCGATGCCGGTGCCGATATTGAATACTCCCCGGCAGTCTTTTTCCACGGCCAGCAGGTTGGCCCGGGCCACGTCACCGACATAGACGAAATCCCGGGTTTGCGTGCCGTCGCCGTTTATCACCGGCACTCGTCCCTCCAGCATGGCACCGGCGAAGATGGCCACCACGCCGGCCTCGCCGTGAGGGTCCTGCCGGGGGCCGTAGACATTACCGTAGCGCAGGGCCACATGGGCCAGCCCGCCCTTGCGGCTGAAATAGTCCAGGTAGTGTTCCGCGCACAGCTTGGCCAGGCCGTAAGGGCTCTCCGGCCGGCAGGGGTGAGACTCGTCGGCTGGAAATGCCTCCTGTTCGCCATATATGGCTCCGCCAGTGGAAGAGAAGATTACCTTGCCGGTGCCGGCACGACTGGCGGCCTGGAGCAGGCGGATTGTTCCCAGGACGTTTACCTCGGCGTCAAAGACGGGGTCGGCAACCGAGCGACGAACGTCGATCTGGGCGGCCAGGTGGGCGATGACCTGGGGTCGCCGCTGCTCGACCAGTTCAGAAAACTGCTTGGATCTGATGTCGAGCCCGACGAACTCGGCCCGCTCGGGAAGGTTGGCACGGTGCCCCGTGGACAGATCGTCAACCACCGTCACTTGGTGTCCGGCTGCCAGGAAGGTCTCGACCACGTGTGAACCAATGAATCCGGCACCCCCGGTAACCAGTATTTTCATAAGATGCCCTCTGTGTTCTTGAAATAATCTATGGTCGTGTCCAGTCCGCTGCGCAGATCGATCTGGGGGTGCCAACCCAGCAACTGCTTGGCGCGAGCGATGTCCGGGCGCCTGACCTTGGGATCGTCCTCGGGGATGGGCAGGTACTCGAGCAGTGAATGAGAACCTGTCAATTCCAGCACCAGCCTGGCGAACTCTACGATGCTGGACTCGGAGTCGGAGCCCAGGTTGACGGGTTGGGTATCTCCGCGCTCCATGGCCCGGATCAGTCCCTCGGTGAGGTCGCTGACAAAGCAGAAGGAGCGGGTCTGGCTGCCGTCTCCGTATACGGTGATGGGATCGCCGCGCAAGGCCTGACAGATGAAATTCGGCACCACCCGGCCATCGTCCTTGCGCATGCGGGGGCCGTAGGTGTTGAAGATGCGGACGATCCTGGTTTCGACACCGTGGGCTCGATGGTAGGCCATGACCATGGCCTCGGCAAAGCGCTTGGCCTCGTCGTAGACGCCGCGGGGACCAATGGGGTTGACGTGGCCCCAGTAGTCTTCACGCTGGGGGTGCACCTGGGGGTCGCCATATACCTCGGAAGTAGAAGCGAGCAGGACCCGGGCCTTCTTCTCTCGGGCTAGTCCCAGTACCTTGTGAGTTCCCAATGCTCCCACCTTGAGCGTTTGTATGGGTAGTTTAAGGTAGTCTATGGGGCTGGCTGGCGATGCCAGGTGGTAGATTGAATCGAGTTTTCCCGGAACGTGTATGAAGTTGGTCACGTCCTGCTTGTGAAAGACGAAGCGTTCGTTGCCGAAAAGATCCTCGATGTTTCGCAGGCTGCCGGTGAGCAGGTTGTCCATACAGATGACTTGGTGCCCATCGTTCAGCAACCGCCGGCAGAGGTGGGAGCCGATGAACCCCGCTCCCCCGGTTACAAGCACCCTGGTCATGGAACTTCCTAGTGTTGCTCGTCGAAGGATATCTGTCCGGGCAAGTGTTGCTTGTGCTTGTCGAGAACCAGGTCGATGCCTTCGCGAATATACTCCGCCACCGGTACCTTGGTTTTCTTGTGCAGCAGCTTGAGTTTTTCGCTTTGCTCCTGGGTTATATATACCGTTGTCGAGATCTTGTTGCGTCCCATTGTCTTCCTCCGGCTTCAAGCGCTCTAAAACACTTCAATTACCGAGAGCAACCATATATGTCATTATATGTACTGTCAAGACAACATGTCTCGCAGTCCGTCCGTTCTGCCCCAGCCATGATCTTGCCTCCATCCTTCCCTTCTTTCCTCGTCTCCCGTAACTACTTGGTATACATATATTAAGTGAGAAACACCCTCGGGGACAGGCCCGGCGGTTTTTTTTTACGGATAGGCTGGTAACCAGTTGATTTATCGGATGATTATGCGCATCGACGGTTTTTTGCCACCCGGTGGTCCGGTTGTGGTTGGCAAGTGTGCCATGGTGGTGTATCCTGCTTGCCCATGAGTGGAGAGAAGACGGATTCAGGCTCTCCGGTAAGTTGGGACGAGGCACTGTTGCTGCAGCATCTGGCCGATAGTCTTTCCACGTCATTGGCCATGGGAGGCATGAACCTGCATCCCAAGCGGGTGCGGCGGCAGCTTGAGGCCAACGATAACTGCCGGCCCTTGCTTGAGAAGTGGGCGGGTCTGTCGGCGGACCAGAGACTCGAAGCCTACCAGCAACTTCTGCATTTCGCCCCCGATGCCTGCCAGGAACCGCTCGCGGGTTGCGTACGTTGCGGCCAGTGCTGCCGTCGAGCCAGCCCGGCCCTGCATGAGCAAGACTTGCCCCTGGTCAGAGCGGAAAAGATTCCCCTGCGCCATCTGGTTACCTACCGGCGGGGAGAACGCCTGCGCGCCATGATCGGCGACGACGTGGAAATACTCCGGCAAGAACGCATCAAGTTGAAAGAAAAGGATTCTTCGGGAGAATGCGTGTTCTTCGATCCCGGCAGCGAGCTGTGTACCATCTATCCCCATCGTCCCTGGGAATGCCGGGCCCAGGCCTGCTGGGATCCGGCGCTGGCCCTGGAATTGCAGAAGCGTCCCTACCTGACCCGGGCCGATGTCATTCCTGAATTGCCGACACTGCAGCAGTTGCTGGACGAACACGACAGGCGTTGCCAACCGCAAGCACTGGAGGAAGCATTTTCCCGCCTGCTAGAGGGGGCGGATGAACAGGCGGCCCGCCAGGCAGTCGAAGTGGTGGCCTTCGATGATCATTTTCGCCATTTCGTTGCCGAGCGTTTCGGGCTGGAACGGGAGACGCTGGATTTCTTCTTCGGCAGGTCTTTTGCCGCGCAGGTGGGCAGATTCGGCTTCCAGATCGTCACCCGGGCAGACGATACCAGGGTCCTGGAACCACGGGCCGGTTGAAACATCGAGGGGCGGGCCGCTTTTTCCTTGACCTGGAGTGAGCATGAGTTTTCTAATCGCCAGAACATTCGTGATGAACAATTTTCCGACGGAGAGGGAACATGATTGCGGTTCGGTGTGGACAAGAAGCGGCTAGCTTGCTGCTAACCCTGGCACTGGCGCTCGGAGGAGCCTGCTCGTCGACGCCGGAAAAACCCGACGAGACTCTCGCGGCCCCGCCGGGAGGTCGGCAACTGCCGACTGCCGGCGAGACTACCCAGGCTACCGATGGTCAAAATGTTAAACACTACGACCTGAATCACGACAACAAACCCGATGTCTGGGCATATTTCGGCCCGCTGCAGGATCCCAACAACCCCGGCCAGGTGCACCAGGGTCTGGTACGCAAGGAATGGGATTTCAACTTTGATGGCAAGGTCGACATCAGGCGCTACTTCAACTTCAAGGGCGAACGTGTGAAGGACGAGATGGATCTGGACTTCGACGGGCGGTTCGACGTTACCAGCTTTTTCCGCAGCAACAAGAAGATTCGCCAGGAATACGATTTCAACTTCGACGGCAAACCCGACTACTGGAAGTTCTTCGAGAAGGGTGTCGTGGTGCGAACCGAGCGCGACCGCGACTTCAACGGCCGGGTCGACGAGTGGGAGTACTTCAAGGATGGCAAGGTCGACCGCATCGGCAAGGATGAGGACGGCGACGGTCAGATAGACAAGTGGATACAGCAGGAAGAGAGCGAGTAGTTTCCCCTCCCCGCCTACTCCACGCGAACCACCAGAGAGTCCATGGCGTCTTCCACCGCCAGGCGCCGCTGTAGCTGCTGCGCCTGCTGGCGGGTGGTAAAATTGCCCAGGCGAACCCTGAAATAGGTTCCCTTGCCGGCAACATCACTCTTGACCAGTTTTACCGGAGAATATCCCTTGGCCCGCAACTTGGCGGCCAGCTGCCGGGCTGGCTCGATCTGGCGATAGGCAGCCACTTGCAGGCAGAAGTTGCCGCCTGGCGCCGCCGGGGTGCCGCTGGCCACCCCGGCGTCGGGATGCCCCTCCCGCTGGTCCGGGCTTGCCGGTTGCTGGTGCCCGGGGGTGCCGGCAGTCTTGTTCCCGTCCCCGCCCGTGACAGGTGGCCGTGGCAACGGTTTGCTTTTCTTCTCCAGTGCCTCGGGAAAGGACAGCGCGGGCGGTTTGGGCGTGGCTACAGCCGGTGGTTGCTGCCTGTCGTTCGGGCAGGGTTGGCCCGCCAGGTTGCGTCCCACCACCACTCCGGCGGCGAACAACAGTGCCGCCAGTATCACCAGCGCCACAACCAGCAAGCTGCTGAATCCCTCTGTTTCTCGTGACCTGCTCACTGCTGCTCCTCCGGGGGTGTTTCCATGCGCTCGGGTGCGGCCACGCCCAGCAGTGAAAGCGCGTTGCGCAACACCTGGCGCAGGGCCAGCACCAGCAAGAGACGTGCCCGCAGCAACGGAGGATCTCCTCCCAGTATCGGACTGGTGCGGCCATAACTGGTGTAGTAGCGGTGAAAGGTGGCTACCAATTCCTGCAGATAGAACACCAGCAGGTGGGGAGCCCGGCTTTCGGCGGCCCGCACCACCAGTTCGGGGAAGGCAGTCATCCTCTTCATCATCTCGATTTCCTCGGGTAACTCCAACGGTTGCAGGGCCTCGGCCTCGGCCTGCTCCGGCCGGGGCACGGGCAGACCGCGCTCACCGGCCCGGGCCAGGATACTGCACAGGCGCGCGTGTCCGTACTGCACGTAGTAGACGGGGTTGTCCAGCGAACGCCGCTTGGCCAGTTCGAGGTCGAATTCCATCTGGCTATCCGGGCCGCGCAGCAGGAAGAAGAAGCGTGCTGCGTCCCGTCCCACCTCGTCCACCACCTGGCGCAGGGTGGTAATCTGGCCCTGGCGTTTCGACATCACCACCGGTTGGCCGTCGCGGAGCAGGCTGACCATCTGCACCAGGACGACCTCGAGCCGCCGGGGATCCACCTGCAAAGCCTGCAGAGCCGCTTTCATGCGCGGTACGTATCCGTGGTGATCGGCCCCCCAGACGTCGATCAGGTACTGGTAGCCTCTCTCTACCTTGTCCAGGTGATAGGCAATATCGGTGGCGAAGTAGGTGTGCTGGCCGTTGCTTTTGACCAGTACCCGGGGTTTGGAGTCTCCGAAACGGTCGGCCAGGAACCACAGGGCGCCATCGCGACGCTCGAGGTGGCCGTGGTGGTCGAGTTTCTCGATCACCTGGCTCACCCTGCCGTCCTCCACCACCCGGCTTTCCGGGGCGAAATGATCGATGGAAACCCCGAAGGCGTCCAGATCGCTGCGGATGAGTTCCATCATCCGCTGCAGGGCAAAGGCACGGATTTTCTCCCGGGTGTCATCGTCGGCCGGTCCCGGCAAGAAGGCGGTCAACTCCTCGGGTAGTTGCCGGGCCATTTGTCGGACGTAATCGCCCCGGTAGCCGTCAGCGGGGAATTCCGCCTCCAGGCCCCGCTCCTCGCGGAGCCGGAACATGATTGATTCCACCAGCGCGTCGACCTGAGCCCCGGCATCGTTCACATAGTATTCCCGGGTCACCCGCCAGCCGGCGAATTCCAGCAGGGCCGCCAGGACGTCACCCACCACGGCGCCGCGTCCGTGACCGAAGTGCAACGGTCCGGTGGGATTGGCGGAGACAAACTCAAGCAGCACATCTCCCTGGCCGGCAGGCGCCCGACGGCCGTAGCTGTCACCCTGGTGAAGTATCTCCACCAGGCGACGGTGCCAGGCGGCCGGAGTGATGAAGAAGTTCACAAAACCGGGGCCGGCCACCTCTACTTTGTCGATGTCCTCCAGCTTTTCCAGGATACCCGCAAGTTCCGCCGCGATATCCCGTGGAGAACGGTGTAGCCGCCGGGCCAGGACCATGGCCACGTTGCTGGCCAGATCTCCATGGCTTGCTTCCCGCGGTGGTTCGACGTTGAAGGCGGGCAACTGCTCCGCCTCGATGCCGAGGCCCTCAATGAGAGCCTGGCGAATGGCCTGCTGCAGAAATTCTTTCATCTCGGTGGTGCTCCCTGCCGACCCCCATCGGGGGTGTCTGTACCCGGTGACACTGGCTTGGCACCTGGTTGCCGTCCTGTTCCGGCAGCGGGAAATCTGGCCAGTGCCTTCTCGATGGCCTTGGTCGACTGCTGGTCCTTGCTGGCCATCTTGGCTCGTTGCAGCGCGGACCGGGCCCAGTCGAGTTCTTGCATGTCCACCAGCACCTCGGCCAGCTCCACGGCCCGTGATGGCTCGCTGACCACCAGGGTGTCGGCCTGGCGCAAGGCATAGCGGGCCTGCTCGGGCTTGTTCTGGGCCAGCAGGCAACGGGCCAGCCCCACCCATGACCTGGTGCTCCGGCGGTTGACATCGAGGCTATGGCGATATTTTTTCTCCGCCGCGGCAAATTTCCCCTCGCGTTCGTCGACGGCTGCCAGCAACTCCCAGGCGGAACTGTCCCGGGGGGACAGTTCTACCAGCTTGCTGTAAATCTCCCTCACCCGGGCGAAATCGCCCTGGCGGGCCGCCAGGGCGCCCATCTCGTCGAGTGCCACCAGGTACTCGTTGCTGTTTTCCGGAATGGCCCGGAACTGTTCGAGCGCTTTTTGTATCTGGTCGTGTTCGAGCAGGTACTTGCCCAGTTCCAGTCTCACCAGGCTGGTGCCTGGACCCATCCCCTGGCGGAGAATCTCGAGCGCCAGCTCGTCTTTCCCGACACGCCGGGCCAGCCGGGCTGCCTGCACCAGGTTGACCTGGTCACCGGGATCGAGTTCCAGCAGGCGGCGGCGAGCCTGCAAGGCCCGCTGCAGCCGGCCGGCCTGCTCCAGCGCCTGGGCCAGCACTGCCCAGCCCACCTTGCCCTGCGGATCCGTCTCGGTTGCCCGGGTGGCCAGTTGCACGGCCTCGTCCAGTTGCTGCCGCGTCGGCGGATTGGCTTCCAGCAGGGCTCCGGCCAGCTTGCACAGTGCCCCGACGTGCCGGGAATCTCTGGCGAGAACCCGCCGGAAGGAGGCGATGGCCTGGGCCCGGTTACCCCGCCCCAGTTCCTCCATGCCGGTCTGGTACAGATGCTTGGTTTGCCAGTCGACCTGCTGGTCTTGCTTGCTGCAGGCTTGCAGGCCGGCCCAGGCCAGCAGTAGCAGGACCAGCGACAACTGGCCGTTGCCAAGCGGCTTGAACTTCATGCCGGGAACCGTTGTCATTTCACCTCCACACTGCTTCCGCTGCGCGGCGAGACCTGCACGCTACAAAAAAATAGGGCCCATTCGGGCCCTGGGTCAAGCTGCAATGGGCGATGACAGATTCGAACTGTCGACTTCCACCGTGTGAGGATGGCACTCTCCCGCTGAGTTAATCGCCCATCGGGAGGGCCTATATAGATCGGCCTGACGACCGTGATCAAGGAAAAAAATGGCTGGCGGCTGGTACCGGGCGGTCACAGCAAGATACCGCGCGCTGCCAGGGTGTTGAGGGTATGTGACAGGTGCTTCTCGCCCATGGATTCCACCAGCTCCAGTATCTGGGGATGGCCCATGACCAGTTCGTCGAAATCCTCGCGTGGCAGGCGCAACACCACTCCCGGGCCCGATGCCCGAACCGAGGCCGTGGCCGGGTGTTTTTTCAGGCAGGAAATCTCACCGAAGACATCGCCTTCCCGCAACTGACCCACCTCGACCTCTTTCCCATCCTCCATGGCCCGGAACACCTTGAACTCACCCCGCAGGGCCACGAACAGGCCGTCGCTTTCCTGGTCCTGCTGAATCAGTATCTCCCCGGCGGTAACCGGACGGATGACGAAACGCTCGATGATGTGTACCCGTTCCGGCACGTCGAATGGCTTGAAGATGGGCGAGGTGTTCATGACGTTGCGCAGCAGGCGCTGGGTCATGAAGTTGTCCAGTATGTCCTCCACGGCCGGGTAACGAGCTATCAGTTCATCGAGCATCTCCCGGGTGATTTCCAGCAGTTCGGTAGGCCTAACAGCTTGCACCGAGGCGCTACGCTTGCCGCCGCGGAGGACGGCCATCTCTCCGAAGAAGGAACCTTCACCGAGCAGGGCCACCTGCCACATTCTCTTTTCGTCGATGCGCTTGAGTACCCGAACCTGTCCCGAGGTGATGACGAACATGCTCTCGCCGCGGGCACCTTGGCGTATTATCCAGTCGCCGGGACGGGCCCTGATGAGTTTCATTCGCTCGATGATGTCGGCAAAGGCGTCTGCCTCGAGGTCGCCCAGGAAGGGAATACTGGGCAGGGTCCGCACCGGTTCCGCGGCCTCTTGCTCCGGGCGGGGTTCTTCCGTTGCCTCCTCGATATCGATGGGAATCTCCAACTCGGTTTCACCATCGGCCACCTGTTCGAGCATCTCCTGGGGGGTGGACACTACGATCTCGAAGCTCTCCTCGTCGGCCGGCTCCTGTTCCTGGATTTGCGCCTGCTCACCCTGTTCGCTACCGAGACGGCCTTCCTCGACCGCCAGGCGCTCGAGTTCCCGGTCGGCTTCCGAGCGCTCCTGCTCGGCAGGTTCGCGAAGCTTGACGGGGGTGGTGGACTGCTGGAGGAGACATAGTTCGGCCAGCCTTTTCTGGGTGGGTTCGTGTCCCGGCTCGATCTCCAGGATGACCTTGCAAGTGGCAACGGCCTTGAGCACGAATCCTTTTTCGGCGTAATGGTCGGCCAGTTCCGAGAAGATCTCTATTGCCTCCTTGCGACGATCGAGCTTGCGCAGCAGGTAGCCGATGTTGTTGTAGATGCTCAGGTCGTCGGGATTCAATTCCTTGACCTTCTGCAGGTTTTTCAGGGCCCGCGTGTACTTGCCCTTTCTCATCAGCTTGGCTGCCTCGTCCTTGAGCTTCCTGGTCTCTTCCTTCATGGTTATGGCTGCCTTTCACTTGCCATGGTAGGAAAACCTCCCTCTTGCCCAAGCATCATCGAGTGTGGTCGACCCGGTGCAAGCTGTCAGTCGCAGCCTGCCGTACCCGTCTGTCGATGTCGAAGCTAGCCCTTTCCAGCAGTACCCGGGCTCGCTGCCCCGATAAGCTAGCAAGAATCTCCACCGCCTTCAACCTGATGCGAGGATCGGGCATGCGCAGCAACTGTTCCAGGCGAGGCAGGATGGAGTGGTCGGAAAGTTCCGCCAGTGCCTGCAATACCTGCAGCTCTTCTGCAGGACCCGCCCGGGCCAGGGCGGCCTTGAGCATGGGAATCTGCGACTTCGCCCCCAGCCTGGCTAACAGCCGGGCGGCACTGGCCGCCGAATCACCCTTGAGAAGCTTCGCCAGGGCCGGCTGCAGGATCGCCGTCTTCGCCTTCCAGGCCGACAATCCGGATAGGATGGCTTCCCGCTTCTCCCAGTCCGCCGCGGCCAGGACCCGGGCCAGTATCCTGGCGGTGCCGTCGCTTGCGGCCTGTGCCAGCACCTCGGCCAGCACCCGTGCCGCCGGTGCGGAGGAATGCTCCAGCAGCCACCCCAGCCGGGCCAACTGCTCCGTGCTGAACTGGACGGTATCATTCCCGGTGGCGAACACTTCCTGCAGTATCGGCACCAGCAACTCGCTGTCGTCGAGGGTGAGAAAGCCGGCAGCCAGGTCGCGGGCGTGCTCGCGGTCCAGGCGGACCAGTGCCCGGAACAACATGGTCACCTCCGCTCGCAGGCGTGGCCCCAACGGGTCGAAAATGCGACTGTCGGCAGTACCGCCTTTTTTCCGGAAAGGTGCCAGCAGATCGGCCACTCCGCGGGGTGAGCCCGGCCGGGGCTGGAGGTGGTATTTCTTGTACAGGGTCTCGAGCTGTTTCTTGGACAGGCGGGTGTCGTCCACGGGGGCCTCGGCTTGCAGGGGCGCCAGCTGCGTGCCGGGCCAGCTGGCCAGCCGCTCCCGCACCAGCTTGTCGAGCAACCGCAGTCGGCGAGCCAGCGAAGCTGCCAGCTTCTTGTCGCCGGCACCGGCCAGCACCAACGCGGCATCACGCCAGTACCCCTCGCGACCGTGATAGCTGGCCGCGGCCAGTACCTGTCGAGCGGTGGGGCTGGACAGCTCTGCCACGACTTGCAGGGCTTCGGGCTGCTGCGGGTGGGCCCGTAGATAGGCCTGCAGAGTCTGCGCTGGGCAATCCCTTTTCGCCCGTCGTAGTAGCCCGGCCACCTGCCGGGTCGTATGCAAGTCTGCTTCCAACAACAGTTGGCAAGCCGCCGTGCCATCGAAGTCAGCCTGCGATTCCACCAGCGCCCGCAAGGCTGCCAGGCGGACCTGGTCATCGTTGTCTCGCAGCCTGCCGGCAATCACCTCCAGACCGGCTCGACCCATCCGGGCCAGGGCGGCTACGGCGGAGGCTCGCAGCCCGGGCGAGTCGCTGGCCGACAGCGTCACCAGCCGGCGCAATGCCTGCTCGCCTCCACGTCCATCCAGGACCTCCAGGGCGGCTTGTACCACGGCACCATCGGCGTCGGACAGGCCCTGCAATACCAGTGGCAGGGCAGCCGCGCTGGCCAGGTGGCCGGCACGGCGTACCAGCAGGGCACGTTGTTGCCCCTGGCTGCTGGGCCAGGCCTGCTGGATTCGTTCCAGGCGCCTGGCCACCAGCAACTCGGCCAGCCGGGCCGGGGAGATTCCCCAGTCGTGGAGAACCTGCTCGGCCTGCCGGACCACGTCGCTGCTGGACTCGCCCCTTTCCAGCAAGCCGACCAGGGCCTGCTGTGACTGCGGAGAACGCCTCCGGCCCAGGGCCCGGATGGCTTCCTGTCTGACCTCGGGATCTCCGTCTCGCAAGGAGCGAATCAGCGCCGCCGTGGTATCCCGGTCCTTGAAATCGGCCAGCGCCCTGACGGCGGCCACCCGCACGATGGCCGATCTGTCGGCCAGGGCCCGGTTGGCCAGGCGGTAGGCCTGCTCGCCTCCCCGCTTCCACAGCAAGCGAACCGCCCCGGCTCGTTTCACCGGTGCCGGATCGTTGAGTTCGGCCAACAGGGCCTGGTCATCGTTGCACCCGGTCAGCAGGGCCGCGCCGGTCAGCCAGTTGACGGCCAGCAGCATCACGACGATTCTGTTCATGACAAGATCCCCTCCTTGCCCAGCCAGCGCTCCAGCCGGGCCAGTTCGTTGTCGTTCAACTGGCGGGCCTGGCCGGGAGGCAAGTCGTCCAGGCGCAGTCCGGCATAGGAGGTTCTTACCAGCCGCCGTACCGGGTGGCCCACGGCCGCCAGCAGGCGGCGCACCAGGCGATTGCGCCCCTCGTGCAGCACCAGTTCCAGCCAGGTCGACCGCCGGTTGGTCTTGAGCAGCCGCAAACCGTCCGGATGGACCGGCCCGTCGTCCAGTTCCACTCCCCGAGCCAGGCGTTGCCAGGTGCGACGGCTGGGCACCCCACGCACCTTTACCCGGTAGGTGCGCTCGACTTCCCGGGAGGGGTGAGTCAGCGCCTGGGCCAGGGCGCCGTCGTTGGTCAGCAACAGCAGTCCCTCGGATCCGTAGTCGAGTCTGCCCACGTGGAACACCCGGCGTCGCCCCCGCTTGCTGGCCAGCTTGCCCAACAGGTCGAAGACGGTGGGACGGCCCTGGGGATCGCTGGCGCTGGTGACCACCCCCCGCGGCTTGTTGAGCATGATAACCAGGCGCTGGCCGGGCCTGGGCACCGGTTTCCCGTCGACTTGCAGGCGATCGCGCTCGGGATTCACCCGGGTGCCGAGCGCGGTGATCACCCGGCCGTTCACCTGCACCCGGCCCTGGCGGATCAACTCCTCGGCCGCGCGCCGGGAGGCCACTCCCCGGTTGGCCAGTACCTTTTGCAACCTCTCGGTCATAGCCGAAGTTCCTTCCAGGAATATCCACCAGGCCAGGCCCGGCCGGGACTACTGCTGTCGCCCCTCTCCGCCGCCGGATTCACTGTCCGGGGGAACCGGTATCTGGTCCTGCGCTTCGGGCTGGGCATCGGCCGCCGGTTGTTGCTGCGGCCCGTCCTGCTCCCCGGCAGGCGGTTGCGCCCCGTTGGCCGAGTCTTGCTTCTCCTTCTCGCTGGCCAGGATCTCCCGGCGAATCTGGCGATCGCGGCGGCTGACCTCGGCCAGGACATCGGCCAGTTCCCTGACCACCTCGTCGTCTCCGGGAGGAGCCAGCTCGGCACTGTCGAGGGGAGAGAAACCGTTTTCTTCCCGGGACTGCTGCGGGGAGGATTCTTCCTCGCCCGGTAGGCCCAACTGTTGCCGGGCTTCTTCGGAAAGTTCGGCGAAATCCTTGAGGGTGGGCAGGCTCTGCAGGTCTTTCAAGGAGAAGAATTCCAGGAAGGTGCGGGTGGTGCCATAGAGCAGGGGGCGGCCGGGTTCGTCCTTGCGCCCGATGATCTTCACCAGCCGCTTGTCTAGCAGGTGGCGCAACACCGCCCCGCAGTCCACGCCGCGGATCTGTTCCACCTCGGCGCGGGTCACTGGCTGGCGGTAGGCCACGATGGCCAGCGTCTCCAGCGTGGCCCGGGTCATGCGCGGGGGCCGGCGGCTGACCAGCTTGCGCAGGTAAGGAGCGGCCTCGGAGGGAGTACGTAGCTGGAATCCCCCGGCCACCTCGGCCAGGCGTACTCCCCGTCCCTGCTCGCGTAGCTGCAAGCGGAGCCGTTCCAGCACCGCCCGTAGTTGCCGGCCCGTCAAGTCGGGGTGAAAATTACGCAACACCTCCAGCAAGGCGGCCAGGGTAATCGGCTCCCCGGCCACGAACAGCAAGCTTTCCACCGCCAGGGACAATCGTTGTTGCAAGGAATCGCTGAGCGGAGTCGCCGCTTGCTGGTCATCACCCTGGTCAACGCCGGCGGCCGGCCCTGCAGGCTGTATATGCTCGCTGTCGCCGGGTATCGGCCCGGTTGCCGACTGTAGCTCCATCTCGCTATCCAGTTGTTTTCTGCTCTTGCGCATGATCGACCTCACCCGCTGCTGCGGGATTTCAGTTTCCCGGTTCCTCCTCGTCTGCCGGCAATGTCGCTTCCTGCTGCAGTTGTTCCAGCGCCTGCTGGAGATCGAAAGAACCCTGACGGACCCGCACGTAGATGGTCTCGGAGTCCTGGGCCTGGTGGAGGCGGATCATCTTCAAGCGGGTCATTTCCAGTAGCGCGAAGAAAGTAACCACCACCAGCCGCCGGGTGGGTTGCTCGCCGAACAGCTCCTCGAAGGTGACTTCGGTCTTCTGCGCCAGCAACTCGGCCAGTTCCTCGATACGGGTGGCCAGGGAGATGCGTTCGACAATGACCTCGTGGGGAACCGTCAGGGCTGCCTTGCGCATGACCTTGTCGAGCGCCTCGATGAGGCGAAACAGCGACACCTCGGCAAAGGGTTCCTGCTGGTCGGCTTCCGGCTCGGGTGGTTCGCCGGCCTTCTGGCGGGCGAAGACATCGCGTAGCAGCACCGGGCGTTGCTTGAGCTGCTCGGCGGCTTCCTGGTATCGCTGGTATTCGAGCAGGCGCCTGACCAGTTCGGCGCGGGGGTCTTCCTGGGGTTGCTGCTCCTCGTCCTCCGGCTGCTGCTCGGGCGGCAGCAGCAAACGGGATTTGATCTGTGCCAGGGTGGAGGCCATCACCAGAAATTCCCCGGCCACGTCCAGGTTCAATGCCCGCATCCACTCCAGGTAGGCCAGGTACTCATCGAGAATCTTGGCAATGGGGATGTCGAAGATGTCGATCTCGTGCTTGCGTATCAGGTGCAGCAGCAGGTCCAGGGGGCCCTCGAAGACCGGCAGTTCCACCCGGTAGGCGTTGCTGTCCTCGCCTGGTTCATCGGCATTGAGATTACCGGGTCCGTTCAGCACGGCCTCTTCGCCGCTCATGCCTCCACCCCCAGGCCCATGGCCCGGCGCACTTCGACCATGGTCTCTTCCGCCACCCGGCCGGCACGCTGCGCCCCCTCGTCGAGCACCTGGCGCAGGTAGTCGGGCCGGGCCGCCAGCTGCCGTCGCCGCTCGCGGATCTCGCCGAAAAAGGCAAAGAAGCGCGCGATGAGATCTTTCTTGCAGTCGACGCAGCCGATGGCGGCGCTGCGGCAGTCGCGGTCGATTTCCTGGCAGCGCTCCTTGCTGCTGTAGAGACGGTGGTAGGCGTAGATGTTGCAGACCTCCGGACGACCCGGGTCCTTGCGGCGGGCCCGCTGGGGATCGGTAACGGCATTGCGCAGCTTTCCGGTAACCGTTTCATCGTCGTCGGAGAGGTAGACGGCGTTGCCGTAGGACTTGGACATCTTGCGTCCGTCCAGACCGGGCAATACCGGGGTGGGGGTGACGATCTCCTTGGGCTCGACCAGGATGGGTCCGTAGAAGTGGTTGAAACGCCGCACGATCTCGCGGGCCAGTTCCAGGTGGGGCAGTTGGTCCTCTCCCACTGGCACGTAGGCGGCACGGTAGATGGCGATGTCGGCCGTCTGCAAGACCGGGTAGCCCAGGAAGCCGATGCTGGACAGATCGCTGCCGGCCAGTTCCCGTTTCTTGTCCTTGTAGGAAGGAACCCGCTCCAGCCAGGGCACCGGGGTCATCATGCCCAGCAGCACGCTCAGTTCGGCATGCTGTTTCACGTCGGACTGCAGGAACAGGGTGGATTTTTCCGGGTCCACGCCGCAGGCCAGGAAGTCCAGCGCCACCTGCAGGCTGAAACGACCCACCTCGCCGGGCTTGTCGAAAAGGGTGGTCAGGGCGTGCCAGTCGGCCACGAAATAGAAACACTCGTAGTCGTCCTGCAGGCGCACCCAGGATTCCAGTGCCCCGTGGTAGTTGCCCAGGTGCAGCAGGCCCGAGGCCTGCATGCCGCTCAGTACCCTTGCCTTGCCCGCCGTGCTTGTCATCGCCCTGCTTGTCCTCCCGCGCCCGTGATACCGCCAGCTCCCGTCGGTTGCTTCAGCCGCCGTAAAAAGCCAGCCAGATGGGGAAACCCACTATCGTCGAAAAAACTCCAATGATCCACTTGACCGGCAGGCCAATCACCTGCCCGCCTACCAGCAGGATGGCGATGAACAGGATGAACGAATAACGTCCGAGTTGCTGCAGGGCCGGCAGATAACGCTCGGGCAGCAGCCCCATCAGCACCCCGGAACCGTCCAGGGGGGGAATGGGCAGCAGGTTGAAGATGAACAGCCCCACGTTGATGAGGATGGTCCAGCCCAGCAGCCTGACCAGAGCCACTGTCAGCCCCTGGTTCTCCTGCAGCATGAAAAACAGCTTCTCGACTCCTATCGCGTGGGCCACCAGCGACAGCACCACGGCCATGAGAAAGCCGAACACCAGGTTGGACAGCGGCCCCGCCGCCGAGGTGAGCATCACCCCGGTCTTCATGCGCAGCCGCCGGGTGAAGCGTTGGGGGCTGATGGGTACCGGCTTGGCCCAGCCGAAGAAAGGCGCTCCCGTGGACAGGCCGATGATGGGAATGAGCAGGGTGCCGATGGGATCGATGTGGGCAACCGGGTTGAGGGTGAGCCGCCCGGCCGCCCGGGCGGTGTCATCACCCAGCCTGGAGGCCACCCAGGCGTGGAAGTACTCGTGCACCGTCAGCGACAGCAGCATGGGCACCAGAATCATCACCAGCTTCAGTGGATCGAACGCTTCCATCAGCCCGTCTTGTAACAGATCTGCCCGGAGGGTACAACCATGGCCCGCCTTTCTCGGCTGCTGACCGAGTATTGCCAGCGGCCTTGTGCTATAGTGAGAGCTGACCGGCCGGGAGGTTGTCATGAGCCAGAAGAACGAATCAGTGAGGCTGCGTGTGGTACAGAGCCTGTTCGAGGCCGAGCGGGTGCAGGCCCTGCTCGAGCAGGCGGGCATCGAGTGCCTGGTGGTCTCCTATCACGATACCGCCATGGACGGCCTCTACCAGGCCTCACAGGGCTGGGGCGAGGTGCGAGTACCCGGCAACCGCCGGGAGGAGGCGGACCAGATCCTGGAAGAGAACCTCGCCCAGGCCACCAACGTGGAAGACGCGGAGCTGGAGAGGCAGGCCACCGAGGCGAAAGAGCCTCCTGCCCCCGGGAAGGCGAACGACCGGGATTCCGGCAATCGCGCGGCCTTTTACCTGCTGGCGCTGGCCCTGGTGGCCATCGCCGCCACCGCGCTGTACCTGTTGTTCAGTTCCTGAACGGTGCTCAAGAACGCGGGTGGAAGCGCTTGATTACCTGGCGCAGGCGTTCGGCGTTGATATGGGTGTAGATCTCGGTGGTGGAGATGTCGGCGTGGCCCAGCATGGCCTGCACCGAGCGCAAGTCGGCGCCCCGCTCCAACAGGTGGGTGGCGAAGGAATGCCGCAACTGGTGGGGTGACACCGAGTGGCGGATGCCGGCCTGGAGCGCCAGGCGCTTGAGGTTCTTCCAGAACCCTTGCCGGGTCAGGGGCCGGCCGCGGGCACTGACGAACAGGTACTCGGAGCCGTGCGGGCCCAGCAGCGCCGGCCGTCCCCGCGCCAGGTAATCTTCCAGCGCTGCCAGCGCCTGTTCGCCCAGCGGCACCAGCCTCTCCTTGCGCCGCTTGCCGAAAGCCCGCACCAGCCCCCGGCGCAGATCCAGCATCTGCAGCTTCAGGCCCACCAGCTCCGATACCCGCAGGCCGGTGGCGTAGAGCACCTCCAGCATGGCCCGGTTGCGCAGCTGGCGGGGTGCGTCGCCGCCGCAGGCTGCCAGCAGGGCATCGACCTCGGCGATGCTGAGGAACTCGGGCAGCTTGCGTCCGGCCCGGGGAGAGTCGATCTCGCTGGTGGGATCGTGGCGGCACAGGCCCTCGCCCAGCAGGAAGCGGTAGCAGGTGCGCAGGGCCGACAGCAGCCGCGCCTGGCTGCGCACCGACAAGCCGTGGCTGTTCAGCTCCTTGAGAAACTCCACCAGGTCCAGCGGTTGTACCTCGGCGAAGCCGCCCCGTCCACGGCGGCGGCAGAAGCCGGACACCCGGCCCAGGTCGCGGGCGTAAGCCTCCAGGGTGTGGGGACTGAGATTGCGTTCCACCCGCAGGTGGTCGAGGAGCAGATCGATCTCGGTGTCGAAGCTGTCTCCGCCGGCCATGGAGTCACTTTCCCGCGCCGCCGGCATAGATCTTCTGGCGGGCCTTGATGAAGTCGGCGATGCCCTGGCACAGGCCCTCGGCTATCTTTTGGCGGTAAGCGGCGGTGCGCAGGCGCTTTTCCTCGCGCCGGTTGGTGATGAAGGAAGCCTCCACCAGGATGGCCGGCATGCGGGCGCCGATGAGCACGTAGAACAAGGCTGGTTTGATGCCCAGGCTTTTGATGCCCCGGTAACGGGCGCGCAGGTTGCGCACCAGCGAACGCTGCACCAGCCGGGACAACTGGATGGAATCATCGGTATTGGACTTGGTGGCCAGGTCGGCCAGGATGTACTTCAGGTCGGAGATGGTCTTTTCGCTGGTGGCGTTCTCCCGGGCCGCCAGGCGGATGCTGTAACGATCGTCGGTGAGGTCCAGGTAAAAGGTCTCCACCCCGTGAAAGCGCCGGTTGGTATGGGCGTTGAGGTGAATGGAGACGAACAGGTCGGCCCGGTGCTCGTTGGCGAAGGCGGTACGCCCCTCCAGGGGAATGAACTTGTCGTTTGTGCGTGTGAGCAATACCTCCAGCTCGAGCTTTTCCCGCACCAGCCTGGCCAGGCGGCGGGCGATGTCCAGCACCAGCTTCTTTTCCAGGGCGCCCGTGGGCCCGATGGCTCCCGGATCGCGTCCGCCATGGCCGGGATCGATGACGATGCGCTTTATCTTCAAGCCGGCCATCACCGACAGCGACACCTCCGGCCGGCTCTTTCTCTTGATCATGGCGATCTTTTTCTTGGCTGCAGACCGGGGCCTGGCCCGGGGTCGAGACGGTCGCGGGGAGGCGCGCCTGGGGTTGTCCTTGCTGAGATCGACCACCACCCGGTCTGGATTCTGCAGGGGGATCACCTTCTGGGAAAAGGGCTGGCGGCAGTCCAGTACCACGCGAATGAAGCCGCCGTCGCGCTCGGCCACGCGGATGCGGCTCACCAGACTGTCGCGCACCTTCATGGTGGCCGGCACCTCGTCGCCCAACTCGGTACCGAGCAGGTCGACGTAGAGCCGGTGCGGTTTGTGCCCGCCCGGCTCGGCCTCCAGCCTGCCTACCCGGAAACGGACCTGGCTGCGGGTGTACAGGGCGATGCGTGTGTAATCGGGATTCGACCAGTGCTTCACGGCCTCCAGCACCGGCTCTTGCTGCTTGCGGGTCGCCGCGGCCTTTTGCTTCTCGGCCACCGCATTGGCGTTGGCGGTTGCCGTTCGGGCAGGCGCCGTTTTCTGGCCACCGGCAGTGGGACTGGCCGGGGATGGTTGTTTCCCGGTCTTGACCTCGGGATCGCTGTCGCTGCTACCACCAAGGTCTTCCAGCATGCTGCGGGCCTTGGGGGTGACGTCTCCTTGGGGAAAGGCATTAACCAGGAAGGCCAGCTCGTTGCGAGCCCGTTGCGGTTGCTTGAGGTATTCCAGCCAGGCCGTGGCCACGTAGAGCTGGGAATCGTCGGCCAGGTGGTTCTGGGGAAACCGTTCCACCACCTGTCCGAACAGTTCCAGGGCTCGCTCCAGGTCGGCCGGTACCCGGGATATCTCGTAGAGTCCCAGGTAGAGCCGCCCGGCCGTGTACAGGGCATCCGGAGCCCGCGAGGAGTCGGGAAACTGACTGGCCACTTTTTCGAACCTGGCGGCCACTCGTTGCCAGTTGTGACGGAACTTTTGCCTGCTCTTGTCGGCCTTGAAGCGATAGAAAGCCCGCCGGGCCTTCTGGTAGGCGGCCTCCGCCGGCGGGGGATCGGCTCGAGCCGGGATGGCCGCGCCCAGCAGCAGCAGGCAGAATAGCAACGACAATCTCCGGGGATGCAGGGGGTGCGTCTTCATTCTTCTGCTTCTTTCTTGAGCCGGTACAGCCATTCCAGTGCCTCGCGGGGGCTGAGCCTGTCCGGATCCAGTTCTGCCAGTGTCTTGTCCACCCGGGATTTGACGTATGCCGGGGCGAACAGGTTCATCTGGCCCCGGTTCTGGGCTTCCCGTGGCGAGCGCGACAGCCGGGGCAGGCCAACCTCGTCGTATTCCTTGCCTTCCAGGTTGGCCAGTACCTGCTTGGCCCGCTCGATGACTTCGAGCGGCAGGCCGGCTAGCTTGCCCACCTGGATGCCGTAGGAACGGTTGCAGGCTCCCGGGGCCAGGGTACGCAGGAAGACGATCTCGTCCCGGTATTCCTTCACCTGGATGGTATAGTTGGCCACGCGCGCCCGGGTGAGTGCCAGATCGGTGATCTCGTGGTAGTGCGTGGCGAACAGGGTGCGCGCGCCGATACGGTCGTGGATGTACTCGGCCACCGACCAGGCTATGCTCAGGCCGTCGAAGGTGCTGGTGCCGCGGCCGATCTCGTCCAGGATGAGCAGTGAGCGCCGGGTGGCATGGCGCAGGATGTAGGCCGTCTCGGTCATCTCCACCATGAAGGTGGACAGGCCCCGGGCCAGGTTGTCCGAGGCTCCTACCCTGCTGAACAACCGGTCCACCAGGCCCACCCGGGCCGATGTCGCCGGCACGAACGAGCCCATCTGTGCCAGCAGGCAGATGAGCGCCACCTGGCGGATAACGGTGGACTTGCCGGCCATGTTGGGTCCGGTGATGAGCAGCACCTGCTCGTTGTCGAGATCCACCGTGATGTCGTTGGGCACGAATCGTTCCTGGCGCAGCAGTTGCTCCACCACCGGGTGGCGTCCCTGCTCGATCTCGATCCGCCCCCCGTCGTCAACCACCGGCCGGCAGTAGCCCTGGCGGGCGGCCAGTTCCGCCAGCGCCGCCAGTACGTCGCACACGGCCACCTGGTGGGCGGTGGCCACTACCCGGGCTGCCTCGGTGCGCACACGCTCCGCCAGCCCCTCGATAATGGTACGCTCCCGGGCCACGCGGTTGTCCTGGGCATCGAGTATCTGCTGCTCGGTTTGCTTCAATTCCTCGGTCTCGAAACGTTCGGCGTTGGCGGTGGTCTGCTTGCGGCGGTAGTGATCCGGTACCCGGTCCAGGTTGGGCTTGGTGACCTCGATGAAGTAGCCGAACACCCGGTTGTACTTGATCTTGAGTGAGCCGATGCCGGTTGCCTGGCGTTCCCGCTCCTCCATGCTGGCAATCACTGCCCGTCCGTCACTGGCCAGGCGGGAGTAGCGGTCGAGCCGTTCATCGTAGCCGGCGCGAATGGCGCCGCCCGCGGACAGGTCGAGCGGTGGGTCGTCTACCAGGGCGGCATCGAGCAGTTGGAAAAGATCTTCCAGGGCATCGCCGGGGCCCAGCAGCCGCCCCATGGCGGTCTCCTGCCGGGGGCCGAGCAGGTCCATCAGTTCCGGCAGGGGCCGCAGCGAATCACGCAGGCGGCCCAGGTCGCGGGGAGCCGGTTGGCCGACCGTGGCCTTGGCCAGCAGGCGCTCCAGGTCACGGATGTCACCCAGGACCCGGCGCAGGTCCTGGCGCAGCACCCCGTCTTCCAGCAACTGCTCCACCGCCTCCTGGCGCTCGCGGATGGCCTCCACCGAGACCAGCGGGTAGAGCATCCAGCGCGCCAGCAGGCGGGCGCCCATGGGGGTGGTAGTGCGATCGATGCTGCCCAGTAGCGACTCGCGCCTGCCCCCTTCCATCATGGAGGAGAGCAGTTCCAGGTTCACCCGGGTGTTGTGGTCGATGATCAGGTGATCGGCCACCCGGTAGGGAACCAGCCGGCGAACGTGCTCCAGCGACCCCGGCAGTGAAGAACGCGCGTAACCGTACAGCAGGCGAGCCGCCTGACGTCCCGGCCCGGGCTGGTGGGCCGTAAACAGGTCAGCGGGAACGTCATCGCCGCCGGCCCGCTCGAGCAGGCCCTCCTCCACCTGGCGGCAGAATGTTCCCTCCAGCAGCGGCAGCAGGCGCGCCTGCACGAACGGCAAGGCCGTTGCCGTGGCCAGCACCTCGCGGGGCTCGACCCGGGCCAACTCCTCGAGCAGTTGTTCCTGGCTATCGACATCGGTCATGCGAAACTCGGCGGTGGAGACGTCAAGGTAGGCCAATCCCGCGTCATCGCCTTGCAGCCACACCGCCGCCAGGTAATTAGGCCTGCTGCCGTCAAGATCTTCGGGTTCGGTGATCATGCCCGGCGAGACCACCCGGGTGACCTCGCGCTTGACGATGCCCTTGGCCTGGGCCGGGTCCTCCACCTGGTCGCAGATGGCCACCTTGTGGCCGGCGGAGACCAGCTTGTTGATATAGCCGGAGGCGGCGAAGGCCGGCACCCCGCACATGGGGTAGGAGTCTTTGCCCTTGGCCCGCGAAGTCAAGGCGATATCGAGGATTCCCGAGGCCAGTTCGGCGTCCTCGAAGAACATCTCGTAGAAGTCGCCCAGGCGAAAAAAGAGGATGCAATCGGGGTAGTCCGCCTTGACCTGCAGGTACTGGCGCATCATGGGCGTGGGCTTGGGAGCTGCTTGCGGAGCCCGCTTCCTTCCTGTGCTCGTCTGCCGTGCGCTCATGACCGCGCTCAATGTAACAGAGAGGAGTGGGCCAGTAAAGGCAGCCGGCCTCAAGGTTGTCCGGCAACCGGCAACTCGCCGCTGATGGTGGCTACCTGGCCGGGAGCCAGCTTGAAGGTGGTTTTCCAGTCCCGGTGGCCCTTGAGGAAAGCGCGCAGGCTGTAGGTCTGGTTGGGCACGATGCGTCTCATGGTGGTTGGTGTTCGGAAGTCGATTTCCTGTCCGTCCAACTCCAGCCTTGCTCCCGCCGGCCGGGTGGATATCTTCACCGTGGCCCAGTTCACCTTGTCCAGGCGATCCAGGCGCACCTGGAAATCACGCTGTTGTCCGGCCCGGTGCAGCTTGAAGCGGAAATTGAAGGGCTTGTAGCCCGGCCGGGATATTTCCAGCTCGTGCCACGGGCCAACAGCCACTTCCGGCACCTGGCAGGGACTGAGGCAGCGCAGTTGGCCATCGAGCCACACCCTGGCCGCGGCCGGCTGGGAAACGATGTTTACCGTGCCGGCGGGCGCCACCGGGGCCACCGCCGGGGATGATTTCTCCGGCTTGCCGCCAAGGAGGAGGTAGCCTCCCCCGACCAGTGTGGCCAGCACGAAAAAAAGCAGCAACCAGTGCCACCAGTGTAAGTGGGGCAGTCGTTTCCAGAAGGATACCTGCGGCCGGGAGTCACCGGTCGGCTCCTGGGTGGCCAGGCTGTTAGCCGGTGTTGCCGGTGTGCCCCCTTCGGCGTCCTGCTGGCCGTCACTTCCGGCCACCGCTCGCAGGTCATAGAACAAGGCCGGTTCCATCTCGACATCCCCGGCCTCGAGCAGCTGCCGGTCCCGGGCAGCTTGCAGCTTCTCCCGGAAAAGCTCCTGCAGGAAGCTGGCCAGGTCGAAAGCGGAGGCCTCCCATCCTTGTTCCTTGGTGACGCTCTTGAGGGCATCGTGCATTTCCCGGGCGTTCTGGAACCTCTTGCCGGGGTTTTTGTCCAGTGCCCTCATTACCAGCTTGTCGAAACTGCCGGGGACTTCCTGGTTGAACTTTCCGGGCCTGGGCAGCTTGCTTCTGACGATGGCCTTCATTGTCTCCACGGTGCCCACGTCACGGAACAGGCGCCGACCGGCCGCCAGTTCCCATAACACCACTCCCAGGGAATACAGGTCGGTGCGGGCATCGGCTGGCCGGCCCAGGCATTGCTCGGGAGCCAGGTAGCAGAGCTTGCCCATGACCACTTTGTCGGCACGCAGTTCACGCGCCAGGTTGGCGGCCTTGGCCACTCCGAAGTCGATTATTTTGGTAGTGCCGTCCAGCGATACCAGGATGTTCTGGGGACTGATGTCGGAATGAACTATGCCCAGCGGCTGGCCGCGCACGTCGGTTTTGCTGTGCGCGTAGTGCAGACCCTCACAGGCCTCGGAGGCAATACGGGCCAGTAACGGCAGGGGTAGTGGCTGCCCGCGTTTACGGCAAGCCTTGTAAATGGCGAACAGGTTTTCCCCCTGGATGAACTCCATGGCGATGAAGTAGGCTCCCTCGGCAATGCCCAGGTCGTAGATCTGTACGATGTTGGGATGGGCCAGGCGGGCTGCCAGCTTGGCTTCGTTGAGAAACAATCCCATGAACTTGCCGCTCCGCGACAGGGCCGGCAGCAACTTCTTGATCACCACCAGTTTCTCGAAGCCCTCTATTCCCCGCTGTCGGGCCACGAATACCTCGGCCATTCCTCCGGTAGCGATTTTTTTCAACAGCAGGAAACGGCCGATTCGTTCTGGCATGAAATCCTCTTCCCTCCTGCAAATTGCGTCATATTCTTTTTTCTGAGGCGGTGCTTGTCAAGGAGGATAGACTTGCTGGCTGGTAACGGTGGTTCTTCACCATCCGCTTGCCGCGGACCTCCTCCCTGCCTGGAGCCGATGTCCCCGGCCAACTCCTGGCTCACTCATCGAACAATCTGACCAGGGCCAGCAACTCCTTCTCTATCTTCTTGAGCAGGCCGCGATCGTGGGACTGGGGCAGCTTGAGACTCAACTGGGCCGAGGACTTCTCGCCGGAGCGACTGAGCTGCTTCTTGGCCCCGGCGATGGTATACATGTCTTCGTAGAGCAGTTTCTTGATCCGCAACAGCAGTTCCACGTCCTTCTTGCGGTACATGCGTTGCTGTGATTTCGATTTTACGGGGCGCAGAGCGGGAAACTCGCTTTCCCAGTAGCGCAGCACGTATGGCTCCACCCCTACGATTTCTGCCACTTCACCGATCTTGAAGTAAATCTTGTCCGGCAGCTCGTTGTCGCGCCTCTCCGCCATACATTGTTCCCGCGGTTGCTCCGTTGGTTGTTTGCCCACCCCCGGCGGTTGCGAAGACCACCCGCCGAACCGTTGGCCGCAGCGGGGTCCCGGGCCGGGTTTACTGTCCTGCGAACTCCACTATCTTGCCGAAACCTTCCGGGTCATGCAAGGCAATATCGGCCAGGATCTTGCGATCCAGTTCCACGCCACGGTTGGCCAGGCCGTTGATGAGACGGCTGTAGTTGGTTCCGTGCATGCGGGCCGCGGCGTTGATGCGGGCATTCCACAATGCCCGGTAATCGCGTTTCTTGAGCTTGCGTCCGGTGTATGAATAGGCCAGGGCCCGGGCCACTTTGTGTACGGCGACTCGGTAGGAACTCTTCTGCATGCCATAGAAACCCTTGGCTCGCTTCAGTACCTTCTTGCGCCGCTTGTTACGGGCTGGCGCGTTGGTTGCACGTGGCATGGTGTTACCTCGACTTTCTGGCTACGCCGGCATAGGGCAGTAGGCGTCGGACCTGCCTTAAATTGGTACTGTCCAGATACATGGCCTTGCGCAACTTGCGCTTGCGCTTGCGATTCTTGCTGCAAGTGAGCAAGTGTCGCATGTGGCTCTGCTTGGCCTTGACCTTGCCGCGCTTGGTTACCTTGAAGCGCTTGGCCGCCGCCCTGTTTGTCTTCAGTTTTGGCATGATTCCTCCAACATCGTTTCAGGCCGCGGATGTTACTCGCAGCAGGTTTGTTGCTTTCAGGCTTCCTCTCCGGACTGGACGTTCTTCTCTTCCGCCGGCAGTCGTTTCTCGTCCTTGGCCCGCTTGAGCACCAGGGCCTTGGGAGAGGGGTTCAATACCATGTGCAGCAGGCGCCCTTCCATCAAGGGAGTGCTGGCCACCACGGCCAGGTCACCTGCATCGCGTACGATGCGATTCAACATCTCCATGCCGATGTCGCGATGGGCCATTTCGCGTCCGCGGAAGCGGATGGTCACCTTGACCTTGTTGCCGTCGAGCAGGAAGCGGGTAACATGCTTGAGCTTGACCTGGTAATCATGTTCCTCGGTCTTGGGACGCAACTTCACTTCCTTCAACGACTGCGCCACGGCCCGCTTCTTGGCGCTCTGTTGCTTCTTTTTCAGGGTGTACTTGTACTTGCCGTAGTCCATGATGCGGCACACCGGCGGCCGCGAGTCGGGAGCTACCTCGACAAGGTCGAGCCCCTGGTCCTCGGCGATGCGCAAGGCCTCGCCCGTGGACATTATTCCCAGTTGCTCTCCGTCGGGGCTGATAACTCTCACCTCCCGGGCCACGATGCGTTTGTTTACCCTGGTAGTATCGGTTTGCTCTCTTCTGAATCGCTTATCAGTGGCGATGTTTCACCTCCTGGGATCGGGTCTGCCCGGGCCAGGCCGCATCGGCCTCGATGAGCCCGGTGAATTGCTCAAGGGGCATGGCTCCCAGGTCCTTTCCCTGGCGCGTGCGGGGAGCCACGGCCCGTGCTTGCTGTTCCTTCTTGCCAATTACCAGCATGAAGGGGATCTTGGCAAGCTGGGCCTCGCGGATGCGGAAACCCAGCTTCTCGTTGCGATCATCCACTTCCACCCGCAATCCCCGGGAAGCCAGTTCCGTTTTTACTTCCTCGGCCCAGGGTTGTTGCTCGTCGGTGATGGGCAGGATCACCGCCTGCACCGGGGCCAACCAGGTGGGAAAGGCACCGGCATAGTGTTCCAGAAGTACCCCGAAGAATCGCTCCAAGGAGCCCAGCAGCGCCCGGTGGATCATGAAGGGACGCACCCGCCGGCTGGCGGAATCGACGTACTCGACGTTGAAACGCTCGGGTAGGTTGAAATCGACCTGCACGGTCGTGCACTGCCAGGTACGCCCCAGACTGTCACGGATCTTGATGTCGATCTTGGGACCGTAGAACACCCCCTCGCCGGGATCGACTTGGTATGGCAGGTTCATTTGTTCCAAGGCCTGGCGCAGGGCGGCGGTGGCCTTCTGCCAGTCTTCTTCATCGCCGACGTACTTGTCGGGGCGGGTGCTCAGGTAGATCTCGTATTCGCTGAATCCGAAGGCGCCCAGCAGCAGGAAGGTGTGTTCCAGGCAACCACGTATCTCCTGTTCGATCTGTTCCCGGGTGCAGAAGATGTGGGCATCGTCCTGGGTGAAACCACGCACCCGCAGCAGTCCGTGCAGTACTCCCGAGGGTTCGAACCGGTAAACCGTGCCCAGTTCGCACAGGCGGTAGGGCAACTCCCGGTAGCTGCGCAGCCGCGAGCGGTAGATCTGGATGTGGAAGGGGCAATTCATGGGCTTGACAAAGAAGGGATTGCCCTCGATCTCCATGGGGGCATACATGTTCTCGCGGTAGAAATCCAGGTGCCCGCTGGTCTGCCAGAGATCGGCCCGGCCGATGTGCGGGGTATAGACCAGCTGGTAGCCGTGCTGGAAATGAGATTCCCGCCAGAACTGTTCTATAAGCGATCGTACCAGGGCTCCCTTGGGATGCCATAACACCAGGCCTCCGCCCACCTCCTGGCTGAAGGAAAAAAGATCGAGGTTCTTGCCCAGCAGCCGGTGGTCGCGCTTACGGGCCTCTTCCACCCGGGCCAGGTGCTTTCTCATCTCCTTCTTGCTGGCGAAGGCATTGCCATAGATACGGGCCAGCATCTTGTTGCGGGCATCGCCCCGCCAGTAGGCTCCGGCCACGCTCATGAGCTTGAAAGCCGCTATCTTGCCCGTCGACGGCAGGTGGGGACCACGGCAGAGATCCACGAAATCGCCATGCCGGTACAGCGACACCGTCTCGCCGGGTTCGATGGCTTCGAGCAGTTCCAACTTGTAGCTTTCACCCTGGTCGGCGAACAGCTGATGAGCCTGCTCCCGGGTGACCTCCTCGCGGGTGAAGGGCAAGTCGGCCTCGATGATCTCGGCCATGCGCCGGCTGATGGCCTCCAGGTCCTGCTCGTTGAAGCCCCGCTCGAAGTCGAAGTCGTAGTAGAAACCATTGACCCCGTCATCGATTGCCGGGCCGATGGTGACCTTGGCCTCCGGGAACAATTCCTTGACCGCGCTGGCCATGACGTGGGCGGTGGAGTGCCGCAGGATGTTCATACCGTCCGCGGAATCCAGGGATACGAATTCCACTGCCTCCTGGCCGGCCGGAGCCGGAGTGGCCAGGTCCACCAGCCGCTCGCCGATACGGGCGGCTATGGCATCGGCTCGTCCGGAGGCTGCCGCCACCTCGGCCAAGGTAGCCCCGGCGGGTACCTCAACGGGTTTTCCGCCAGCGATGCTGATGCTGGTCATTTCACCGGCCATGGTCTTACCGTCTTCCTTCCAAAAAAAAAGCCATAGGCGCGGGCGGTTTCGAACCGCCGACCTCTACCGTGTCAAGGTAGCGCTCTCCCCCTGAGCTACGCGCCTGTAACCGCTGCGACCTCCCGAAAACACCCTCCCGGGCCGCGCACGGCCGCTTGTGCCTAGCAATGTTTGCTTTGTTTGTCAAGGACATCTTCCCACCTCGGCCGCTAACCCGGCGTCCTGGCGCGAAGATGGTCATTTCATCGGGGGGGGTGCAACCTGCCCAGCAGATCGACCAGGCCGGGAATCATCTGCGGGGGGTCCTGCAACACCACCTTGAGGGAGAAGTTCTCCAACCTGGTTAGCCGGCGGGCATCGGCGATGGTGAATCGCCCGTCCACCAAGATGGTGATCCCCATTTCCCGCAAGTTAGCCAGTAATTGCAGGAACTTGTCGTCCAGGCGGTTGTTGCGGGCGGGCACCAGCAGCTCGACCGGGCTCAGCTCCGAAGCCTGGTATACCGCCTGGTACCCCGCGTCCGGAGACAACAGCAAGTACTTGCGACGCCGGCGGTCGATGCCCAGCCAGCGTAGCTGTTGTGCGGGGATGGTGTCCCCGACTGCCACCGCCACGGAGGTGAAGCTCATTCCCAGCGCTTGCTGTAGGAGGTCGTTGTCGAAGTCCGCGGGCAGGACGATCACCTTGCGCACCGGTCCCAGTGAATACAGCTGGTTTCTGGTCCTGGCCGCGAACTTCTTGCCTCCCAGGTGGTACCAGACCTCCACCTGCTCCAGCCCACGCAGCTGTTCGGCATGCCGGGGCAGGATGTCGCCACGCATGACAAAGAACTTGCGATTGCCCGGGAAACGCTCCTTCAACACCTGGAGCAGGCGCCCGGGAACCAGGTTGCCACCTGACAGGCGCACCTCGATGCCGATATCCTTGACCCGGGAGAACTCCTCCAGGATTGACGGATCGATGGTGGCCGGGATGGACAACGTCTTGGGCACCGGGTTGAGTATGGGCAGGCGAAAGTCGGCTCGGGCCGCGCCGCCAGGCAACAGCAGCGCCAGCAGCAGTAACCATTCCCCTGCCCTGCCGGGGACGTCCAAGATTCTTCCTCTTCCACTTGCCAGCACGAATTCAGTGTAGATCGGAGTCCATGAAAAAGGCAATGGTCCTAGACCCGGACCTCCTCGAACAGCCTGGGTTGGCCATGCCACTCCAGCAGGCGCGCCCGGGGCTGGCCGCGCTGGTAATCGATGCGCACGTAGAGCAGCTGGCGGGTGTGGCCCAGGCTGTCCAGGCTCAAAGAGGTCACCCCGTTCCAGCAGCCGGGGTTGAGGTACTCCCGGCCGGCGCCGAAGCGGCGGTGGATGGGGATGTGGGTGTGGCCCATGATGACGATGTTGGCGTCTTCCCGGCGCAGGAGCCGCTCGGCCTGGTCCGACAGCGTGGGCGAGCGCTTGAGTTCACGAAAAGCAGAGAGACCCTTGAGGGCCTGGGCCCGTTTCAACGGCAGGTGGCTGAAGCGGGTACGCAGGCAGAAGAATATGTAGCGCAGTGTGGTCAGCAGGCCGAACCAGAAGTCGTTGAAGACCGCCCAGCGGGTGTACATGTTGTAGGGCTTGACCTTGTCGATGTAAGGCCGGCGTTGCTTGACCTTGTAGAGGAAGTCCTTGACGAAGAAGACCCCCCAGGGCAGGTTCAGCACCGGTTCGCGAAATCCCCGGGTGAGAAAGTAACGCTCGCTGTCGAAGCGGAAGATGGGTTCCATCTGGTGCCCGTGCTCGATGTGCACGCCGTCGAACTGGTAGGACTCGCTGACGAAAACCAGTTCTCCCTGGATGGTGCGGCGCAACACATCCTGTACCCCGGGCCAGAGAATCCCCGGATCATGGTTGCCCATGATGTAGGTTATACGCCGGTTGGCACCGCTGTTGAAGCGGCGTAGCGCCTCGAACAGTTCGCGGTGACCGGCCACGATGGCCTCGGTCTTGTCGACCGCCGCCTGCTCGGTGAGTATTCCCTTTTCCTGCTCTTCGGGCATGAGCTGGATCATGTTCATGAAGTCGCCGTTGATGATCAGTTCCAGCTCTCCGGCACCTTCTTCCTGGTGGTGGTGATCGAGAAACTCGATGAAGCGGCGATCGTAGACGAAATCTTCCAGGGGATTGACGGTGCCATCGGGGAAAAAGCGGCCATTGCCCAGGTGAAAGTCGCTGACCACCAGCTTGGTCTTAGCCGTCGCCATGGCCTCCTTCTCCGTCGGCGGCATTGTAGAGGCGGCTCTGGCGATATGCCGCCAGGGCGTGTTTTCCCAGCACCTTGCCGATGGCCGTCACCGGTACCGCCATGAGCACTCCGACGAAACCGAAGATCTCGCCGAAGGCCATCAAGGCCAGGATTACCGCTACCGGCGCCAGGCCCAACCGCTTGCCCAGTACCCTGGGGGTGATGAACAGGCCGTCGACCAGGTTGACCGCGGCAAAGATGATGCCTACCACCAGGAAGGCGCTCCAGCTGCTTCCCTCGAGCAGCAGAAACAGGCAGCTGAGCAGGATGCCGGTGGTGGTACCCACGTAGGGGACGAAGTTGAACAGGCCGGTGATGACGCCGATGGTTACTCCCGCCGGCACCCCGGCCAGGGTCAGGGCCACGGAGTAGATGACCGCCAGGATGGCGCACACCGTACCCTGCCCGCGCAGGAAGCCGGAAAAGACCTCGTCGATCTCCCGGGCCCGCTCCAAAAAGAGCGGACGACGGGCGGGGGGGACCAACTCCACGAACCAGTTCACTATGCGATCATAGTCGACCAGGAAGAAATAGGTGAACAAGGGAATCAGTACCAACACGATGAGTGCAGACAGCAGCCCGGCGATGCTTGACAGCAACTGCTGAACGATGCGGGCCAGGGGGCCGGCCAGTTGCTCGGCCGAGGCGGAGAGCTTGTTGGCGGTACTGCTGAGGACCTCTCCCAGTGACTGCCCGGAAAGTTGCCAGCCCAGGTTCTTCTCTATCCAGGGCACCAGGGCGGACTGTACCCGGGCCACGTACTGCGGTGCCTTTCGGGCCAGGGCGCCGATTTCATGGTAGATGGTGGGTATCACCAGGGCGATGACCCCGACGGTCAAGACCACCAGCACCAGCAGGCACAGGGATACCGCCAGCGGGCGAGGCCAGCTGTGGCGTTCCAACCAGTCGGCCAGCGGATCGAACAGGTAGGCCAGCAAGAAGGCCAGCAGCACCGGTGCCAACATGCCGCGCAACAGGTACAACAACAGGCCCACGGTCACCGAGACGGAGACCACCAGGGCCACCTTCCGCCAGTATGAGTGTTTTTCTGCGGGCATCCGGGAAGAGTATCGGGAGAGATGCCAGGTTACTTCTTTACCTGTTCGTCTCGGGACTTGTTCCAGGCCACCCATTCATCGGCGGCGTCTGCCTGGGCGTCGAAAGCCACCGGTGCCGACAGCTTGCCGGCAGCGCTCACGCGAATTTCCTGCATGGCCTTGGCTACCATTTCTTCCCACTCCTGCTTGCTTATTTCCTGGGGACCGGCCACCTCCACCCGACCCGGGCCTCCTGGCTTGACCCCCCGGCGAGGTACCCCGCCCCGCTTTCCGGGCTTGGGTACCCGGCCGGGTTTGGCGAAGATGGGGGCGTTGGACACGGCCACGGCACCGGTGTAGACCCGCACCACGGTGCTGCGGTCTTTCTTGGCGTCGATGCGGAAGGTGGTACCGCGAACACCGGCCACGGCATTGCGAGTGGTGATCTTGAAGGTGGAGTCGCTTCCGGTAAAGCGGGACACCACGGCGTAGACCTTGCCCTGCATGAGCCTGGCGGAGAACTCCCGGCCCGAGGACGAGAAGCGCGCCTTGTCGATGACCAGCCGGGAGTTGCGCCCCAAGCGCACCACGCTGTCGTCGGCCAGGCGGATTTCCAGGCGAGTGCGTTTCTTGCCGGTCGCCACCACGTCTCCCCAGAGGAGCGCGCTGCCCTTGTCGATGCGCGTCCACTGGCCGCCTCGCTTCACCTGCGCCCATCCCTTGAGGTAGGTAACCTGTCCGGCGGGGGACGGGGCCGGACTCTTGCCGTGAGCGTCAAGCCCCAGGCACAGGGGCAGCAGCACCAGCCAAAACCAGGAAGTGACGGACCTGTTCATTGCTTGTTCCTCCGTTGCTTGCGAGGTTTTCAGAAAACCTCATGAGCAGTCATGCTCTCCTCTGTCGGCCAGCCCGGCCGGCATGCCTCATAGCGGCTGATAACGCTGTAGTGTCACCGTCAGCCGTTGCAACATGCCACGGGCATCCACCTGCGAGGTGAAGGGGCGAAAGCCCGGCGCGCGCACCTGCAGGCGATGGCTGCCGGCAGGCAGCCTGATACGCTTGCCGTTGAGGGAGGCGCAGCTTCCCTGCAGAACCCCGTCGATCTCCACTTCGGCCTGCTCGGGTTGGCAATCCACTTGCAACGCCATGGTGTTTTCTCCCGCTAGCATGACCGGTTGTGGAATATCGGCCCGGTTGCCGGCACAGGCCGCCGCCAACAAGGCCAGTGCCGCTGTCAGCCTGGTTGCCAGCTTGGCCGGGTTCACGGCAGCAGCTTCAAGCGCAGAGCACTGGCCCGCACCGACTCCACTTCCAGCTTGAAAACACCGCCAAAATCCTTGGCCTCGAGTTCGGCCGCCAGGTCCCGGGTCTTGCCGGCCAGCATGATTTCCAGCTCCGCTTCTCCGGCCTTCATGCGGCGGGTGTAGACCGATTTCACCCCCCGCACCTGCCCGGAAAGAACGCCGGTAAGCTTCTTGAGCATGCGGCTGTTTTTTACCCCGCTGACTATCACCCGGACCCGGGTGGTGGAACTGGTCTCGGCCACCCACTTGGCGGTTATTTGTTCAATGAGTTTCTCGGCCGCAGCCTTGCCGGCGTTGCGCAGGGCCTGGCTGCCGGCGGCGGTGGTGTTGATGTTCCAGGCCTGACCGGGGACGCTGGCAGAGGCGATGACCTCGCCGTTGGAGGTGTTGATGGCCCGCACCGACACCTCGGCGCTGGCCGTCTTGTAACGGGTGCCCTCCCATGTCTGTCCCAGGTCCCGGGCTACCGCCTTGCCGACGATGATCAACTCGGCATCGGTGGTACGGGCCACCCGCATGGCCTGCTTGTCGGTGAGCAGGGCTACCGGGACGCTGACCTTCTTGGTACCGCTGAGGGTTTCCGGGTCGACGAAGGTGAAGCCCTTTTCGCGCATGATGTCCATGATGGTGGACTCGACGATGCGCATGTCCTCGGCCAGGACGTGCCCGCCGCTGTGGCCTCCCCACCAGTAACTCATCTTGCCGCTGCCGATGTTCTGCTCGGCCACCAAGATCAGCACCCGGGGCATGTCCTTGCGCTGCATCAGCAGCTTCAAGCTCTGCAGGTCGTTCTGTATGCTGCCGGTGCCCACCTTGGCCTTCACCTCGACGATGTAGACCCCGTCTTCCTCGCGCTCGTCGGTGATGCGGTACTTCTGAACATAACCGTCCGAGTGGGAATAGATGCGGTCAGAGAGCAACTGGTAGTTCTCGGTAATGGTCTCTGAGGAGATCATGGTACCCACGGCCGACTCCACCGCCTTGCGCAAGGCATCGTCGATGGCCTTGTCACGGGCCATGGCCTTGTCGCCCTGCATTATGGCCGCTTCGCCCTTGGCCTCGATCTCCTGCACGTCTCCGGCCCGTGCCGGCAGGGCCAGCAGCACCAGCGCCAGGAAGCAACTCGTGGCAACACTTGGTCTCATGGCATGTCTCCTTGTCATCTTCAGCCGCCAGCCGTCAATTGGTAACCAGCAGCACCCGGCCCTGGGCCAGGAATTGCAGGTTGGCATTGGGATCGCGCAACTTGACGGCATCGGCATTGGAAATGACCACGTCGGTGTGGCTGCCTTCGGCCAACCGCAGGGCCTTTACCACCAGGGGCTTGGAGCCGGCACGGGAACTCTTGCGGGCAGCGGCCAGGTCTTTGTAGTACGCCAGCACTCCTTTCTGCTCCAGGACCTTCTGGTCGAGAATGTCGGCACCGTAGACCACCTTGCCGTCCTCGTCGAGGATGCGGGGGGCCAGGGCCGGCATGACCTTTAGCCCGCGGGCATCGATAATGAGGCCCGAACCCGGGGCCTGCCCGGATGCCGGCAGGTTGGCGCCCTGCCCGCCCGGCTTGACCAGCGCCGAGCCCAGCGGCCCGTCCAGTGATACCTGCACCACCAGGTCCACTCCGCCGTCCGAATAGTACTTTGTTTTCAATACCTTGAAATTACGGATGAGACCCTGCACGCGGGCGCGCATCTTGGAGTTGGTGACCATTTCCTTTTCCACGGTAATGGCGGAGTCCAACTGCACGCCCTTGAGCACCTCCAGGATGTTACGCAGGGCGTCCATCTTGGCCACTCGTTCCGCGCCCAGCCTGGCCACGGCCACGTTGGGAGCCTTCAGGTCGGGGGCGCCGCTGCCCGTGGCGGTGATGGTGCGGTTGGTCCAGTCGACCTGTCCGTGCTGCACCTGCAGGTCTCCCTGGGTCAATTCGCCACCCTGCTGGCCCCAGGCCGGGGCACACAAGACCACGGCCAGTACGGCGGTCAGAAGCACGCCACCCACTCTTGCCCGGTTCATGGACTTCCTCCTCTTTTGGATTTCCTCATGTATCACCGCAAGCTATCACTCGGTTTCAAACATTGTCAAGGTGGTTCGCCAAGCTGTGGATGACCGGATCGTTTTGACGCCTGCCGGCAAAAGTTCTTCAATCCCGGGGCGTTTTTTTGTACCTGGAACCGCCGGCACCGGGAGGCCGGTCTTGCCTATGGGTCCTATTCCCACTCGATGGTGGCGGGAGGCTTGGAGGAGATGTCGTAGAGGACGCGGTTTACCCCCCTGACCTCGTTGATGATGCGGTTGGAGATGATGGCCAGGGTGTCGTAAGGCAGGCGGGCCCAGTCGGCGGTCATGCCATCGACGCTGGTAACCGACCGGATAACCAGTGTCTGCTCGTAGGTGCGCTCGTCGCCCATCACCCCCACCGAGCGCACCGGCAACAGCACCGCGAAGGTCTGCCAGGTCTCGGCCAGCAGTCCGGCCTGGTCCGCCTCCTGTTGCAGGATGGCGTCGGCGCGACGCAGGGTGTCGAGGCGTTCGGGGGTTATCTCGCCGATCACCCGCACGCCCAGGCCGGGGCCGGGGAACGGCTGGCGCTCGACGATTTCCCGGGGCAGTCCCAGTTCGCGGCCCAGCACTCTCACCTCGTCCTTGAACAGTTCCTTGAGCGGTTCGATCAGTTCCAGGTTCATGCGTTCGGGCAGGCCGCCGACGTTATGGTGGCTCTTGATGGTGGCCGAGGGGCCGCGTACCGAGCGCGATTCGATGACGTCAGGATACAGCGTTCCCTGGGCCAGGAAACGGGCGCGGGCAAAGCGTCCGGCCTCGCGTTCAAAGACCTCGATGAACTTCTGGCCGATGATCTTGCGCTTGCGCTCGGGATCCTGCACTCCGGCCAGCGCCTGGACGAATTCAACGGCCGCGTCCACTACTACCAGGTCCATGCCGAAATGGCTGCCGAATACCTCTTCCACCGAGCGGGCTTCGCCGAGGCGCAGCAGGCCGTTGTCGACAAAGAGACAGTGCAGTTGCCGGCCCAGGGCTCGGTGCAGCAGCGCCGCCACCACCGAGGAATCCACCCCGCCGGAAAGGGCCAGGATGACCTCGTCGCTGCCTACCCGGGCGCTGATCTCCTCCCGTGCCAGGTCGATGAAGTTGGCCATGGTCCATTCCGGCCGGCAGGCGCAGATCTCCAGCACGAAGTTGGACAGCATGCGTTTTCCCTGCGGGGTGTGCACCACCTCGGGGTGGAACTGCAGGCCGTAGAAACGCCTGGCTCCATCGCGCAGGGCGGCATAGGGCGAGTTGTCGCTGCGGCCGATGACCTCGAATCCCGGCGCCGGTTTCTCCACCCGGTCACCGTGACTCATCCACACCGGGGTACGCTCGGACCGGCCCAGCCCGCGGAAGAGATCGCCGTCGTCGAGAATCTCCAGCTCGGCCCGGCCGTATTCCCGGCGGCGGGACGGTTGTACCTGGCCTCCCAGCTGGTTCATCATCAGCTGCTGGCCGTAGCAGATGCCCAGCAGGGGCACTCCCAACTCGAATATTTCCCGGCTGCAGGTGGGGGCCTGCTCCTGGTAGACTCCGGCCGGGCCGCCGGAAAGGATGATTCCCCGCGGAGCGAAGGCGCGGATCTCGTCGGCGGACAGATGGCAGGGATGGATCTCGCAGTAGACGTTCAACTCGCGCACCCGCCGGGCAATCAGCTGGGTATACTGGGAGCCGAAATCGAGAACCAGGATTTTATCCAGAGTGAGGCCGCCCATGGTGCCGGGCCTACTGGGAAAGCGGGTAGTTGGGGGCTTCCTGGGTGATGATCACGTTGTGTACGTGACTTTCCTGGAGCCCGGCCGAGGTGATGCGGGTAAAGCGGGCCTGGCGGCGCAAGGTTTCGATATCGGCGCAGCCGGTGTAGCCCATGCCAGAGCGCAGGCCGCCCACCAGCTGGTACAGCACCTGGGTGAGCTTGCCCCGGTATGGTACGCGGCCCTCGATGCCCTCGGGAACCAGCTTCTCCTCCCGCTGCACGTCGTCCTGGAAATAGCGGTCCGAGCTGCCCGCTTTCATGGCGCCCAGGCTGCCCATGCCGCGGTATACCTTGTAGGAACGGCCCTGGTAGAAGACCACCTCGCCGGGACTCTCCTCGGTACCGGCGAACAAGGAGCCGATCATCACCGCCGAAGCCCCGGCAGCCAGGGCCTTGGTGACATCGCCGGAGTACTTCACCCCCCCGTCGGCGATGATGGGCACACCGTGTTCATCGCCCACCCGGGCGCACTCGGCGATGGCGGTGATCTGGGGTACACCCACACCGGCCACCACCCGGGTGGTGCAGATGGAGCCGGGGCCGATGCCTACCTTGACGGCGTCGGCACCGGCTTCGATGAGCGCCCGGCAACCGGCGGCAGTGGCCACGTTGCCGGCGATGATGTCGGCACCGGCAAACGCCTGGCGGATCTGTCGCAGGGTGTCGATCACTCCCCGGGAGTGGCCGTGGGCGGTGTCGATGACCAGCACGTCGCAGCCGGCTTCCAGCAGGGCTTCGGCCCGTTGCCGGGCCGCCGGGCCCACGCCCACCGCCGCGCCCACCATCAGCGAACCGTGCTCGTCTTTGGTGGCGTTGGGAAAACGCTTGGCCTTTTGCAGGTCTTTGATGGTGATCAGCCCCCGCAGGCGTTGCTGCTCGTCTACCACCGGCAGCTTTTCCACCTTGTGGTGATGCAGGATGTCCGTGGCCTCGGCAGGAGAGATCCCCTCGCGGGCGGTCACCAGGTCGGTGGTCATTACCTGCTCCACCCGTTGCTGCAGGTTGCGCTCGAAGCGCAGGTCGCGGTTGGTGAGAATGCCCACCAGAATGCCGTCGCGTACCACGGGGATTCCCGAGATGGAGTGTGCCTGCATCAGTTCCACCGCCTCGGCCAGGAGCCGATCGGGGGCGATGGTGATGGGGTCGCGGATGATGCCGCTTTCGAACTTCTTGACCCGCTTGACCTCGTCCACCTGCTCGGAGACGCTCATGTTCTTGTGCAGGATGCCGAGGCCGCCTTCCTGGGCCATGGTGATGGCCAGGTGCGACTCGGTGACGGTATCCATGGCCGAGGAGACGATGGGAATACTAAGCCGGTGCTTGCGGGTGAGCCTGGTAGAGACGTCGGTCTGGTTGGGCAGCACCTCGCTGTAGGCGGGCAGCAGCAGCACGTCGTCGAAGGTAAGTGCCTGTTGTACCTTGTCGAGATCCATGGATATTCCTCCTGCGGTCAACGAGTCCGCCTGCACTACCGTCGCGGTGGAGGCAAACTATCTTATGGCTTGTTGGAGGTCAAGAGTGCTGGCCGGGTTTCAGGAAGGTCTCCAGGGTGGCTACCAGTTCCGCCAGTTTTTCCTCATCGTTCCACTGCTCATCGAGCCGGTAGCGGGGACCTTTCCTGTCGGTAGCCGGCTCGCCATGCAGGATGCCGCGGTCGGTGAAGCTCAGCAGCGCGTTCTTGATCACTTCCTTGTTCAAGGTCTCCTGCAACTGGATGTCGCCGCGAACGTAGAGTTTCTGCCCCTGGCGCAGGATCTGGGCGACGAGCTCCCGCTGGTGCAGGAGCCCGCCGCGCAAGCGTTCCAGCTCCCGGGCTACCAGCCAGTAGCACTCCACGAAGTGTTCCAGTACGGCCCGGAAGACCGACCGCCGGTCGGCGCCGGCCTCGTTACGTACCACGAAGCCGTTTTCCTCGTGCAGGGCCTGCTGGGCGGCCAGGCTGTCGTTGGCCCCGCGTACCACCGCCTCGAAGTCGCGCTCGGAACGGAAGAGGAATTCGTACTTGAACAGTCGCGACAGCTCCCGGATGCGTTGGTTGAGGGTCTGCGGGGGAACCGCCTCGGCGGCGAACGACTCCAGGGCCAGCACGAAAATGGCCGCCGGTACGAAATGGTGAATGATGTTGTTGCGGTAGTAGTCCAGCTCCAGGCGCCGTTGCTCGACGGCGGCGTAGACGGCATCCTCGCCGGTGTGCTTGACCGAGATGAGTCCATCGCGGGCGAACCTGGTGGCCGCCTCGGCGATGGCGCGGGGAAATTCCTGCAGTGTGGCCGAGAAACGCCGGTGTCCCTGCTGGTGGATCCAGTCGCTGGTCCAACGGGCGCGTTCCAGCAGTTCCGACTCTGCCATGCCCCGCTTGCGATGGGTAAGCAGACAGAAGGCCAGGATGGCCGACGGAGTGACGGTGTGCACGCCGTTGATGCGGTAGAGGATGGAGTAGCCCAGTTCCTGGATGGCCGCCCGGCGTTGTTCCCTGGTCATGGAGGCAGGATCCAGGTTGCGTTCCCGGAGGAACTGGCGCAGGGAGATCTGCTCGGCCACCTGGATGTAGATCTTGCCGTACTTGGAGCGCAGGTGCTCGGATGATTTCACCAGCGCAGCCACGTCTTCCTTACGCTTCTCGCCGCCGCTCAACTCGTTGACGTAGGAACGGCTCTCGATGATCTTCTCGTAGTCGACCGAGATGGGAAAGAACTGCACGTCCGGCGCGCTTCCTTCCTGGAAGGCCTCCACCAGCCAGGAGAGAATGCCGAACTTGGGGTTGAGCAGCTTACCGGTACGGCTGCGGGTGCCCTCGATGAAGAACTCGATGGGAAACCCCTCGGCCATGACGTGGCGCAGGTAGGTGCGGAACACCACCGGATAGAGCCGGTCACCCTTGAAGGAACGCCGCATGAAAAAAGCCCCCGAGTGGCGGAAGATGGGGCCCATGGGCCAGAAGGACAGGTTGATGCCGGCAGCGATGTGGGGCAGCGGAACTGCCTGGCGGATGCACATCTGGCTGATTATCAGGTAATCGACGTGGCTCTTGTGGCTGGGGCAGAAGACCACCGGTCCCCGGCGTACCGCCTGGCGGATCCTTTCGAAGTCGGCCTCTTGCAGGACCACTCCCTCGTACATGCGTTTCCAGAACAGCTGCAGGATGCGGTCCAGGGTGATGGGCCAGCGGATACGGGGCTCGGCGGCGATCTCGTCCACCATGTCGTAGGCCTGCTTGCGCAGGGCTTCTCGCCGCTCGGCGTCTCCCTGGGACAGTTCTTCTATGATTTGCTGGATCTTTTCGTCGGCCAGGATATCACGCTTGAACTGCTCGGGGGGACGGATGCGGGGACCGGTGACGTCGTAGAACTCCGAAAACAGCTGGCCGCGAACCTCTCGTTCGAGTTCCTCTACCAGCCGCTCTTCCGGCTGCCCCCGCCGGGCCGCCAGCCACTGCTGCAGGTCCAGCGGGGGGGCCAGCTTGAGCAGGGCATGCCGGAAGTTTCTCAGCAGCAGGTACA
>Ga0190359_1000045_pt1 | contig 66761 bp, 52 predicted proteins | sample 48721823_MG_FD_161269 | JGI IMG/M metagenome (GOLD analysis project Ga0190359, IMG submission 161269) | Hydrothermal vent microbial mat bacterial communities from Southern Trench, Guaymas Basin, Mexico - 4872-18-2-3_MG | ecosystem: Environmental > Aquatic > Marine > Hydrothermal vents >...
GGTGATCGGCACCTTCTCGGGGGTGGTCAGCCACCTGCCCCGGAGCGGCTCCTGGATGGAGATCATCCGCTCGGCGTTTGCCATGATCATGATCGGCATGGGAGTGTTTTTCCTGCGTGGCGCCTGTCCGGGGTTGGACCAGGCCACGGCCTCCCTGCCCGGCTCGTCGTGGTGGGCCCTGGTCGCCCTGGCCCTGGCGGCCCTGGCCGGTGGTTTTCACATTGGCTTTCCCGATGCCAGCGTCGCCGGCAAGACCCGCAAGCTGGCCGGGCTGGCACTCGGCTCGGCCGGGGTGTTGTTGCTGGCGGTGGGCCTGTTGGTGGGGCCCGCTGCTGCGGTCCACTGGGAAAAGGATCTCCAGCACGGGCTGGCACTCGGCCGCAGCCGGCATCGGCCGGTGATGCTCGATTTCTGGGCCACCTGGTGCCCGGCCTGTCTCAAGCTCGACAGCCATACCTACTCCGATCCGCAGGTGGCCCGCGAACTCGATCGCTTCGTGGCGGTGAAGATAGACTGTACCGCTTCGGCAGAGAATGAGAAGCTGGAGAAGCTGATGGAACGTTACGGGGCCATGGACCTGCCCACGGTGCGTTTCGTAGACAGCCGGGGCCGGCTGCTGGAGCAGCCGGTGCTCAAGGGTTTCGTGGGCCCGGAAAAGATGCTCGAGTTATTACAAGGGATCAGGTAGGGCTCACTTGCGGATGCAGGCCGGGGAGGTTACGGTTCCTCCCGGAACGGCCACGGTGATGGGACCGCAACGATGGACGTATGGCGGCTCCTCTCCGTCCATTATACAGTCGTCGTCGGTTTGGCATACTCGCGAGCAGAACTCCTTGCCCGGACCACCGGTGCCCTCGATGATGCACAGGCTGGTGCGGCAATCGCTGGCCCCGCCGGCCTCGCAGGAGTCTCCCAGATCGCCGGTGCCCGGTCCCGCGACGTCGCAGATGTTCATGGCGTCGGTGCCCTCCTGGTTGTAATCGAGCTTGCAGGCCTCTCCTGCCCGGCAGTCGGCATCGTGGCCGCACTGGTTGCGCTCCGGCCGGCACATGTCGATGGCGTCAACCCCCCCGGCGGGCAGGCCGAAGACGATGGCCCAGCACAGGAACTTGCGCCGGCAACGGCCCACCCCGTCGTCGCACAGGTAACCCAGGGCGCACTCACTGTCGTCGGAACAGACTTCCTGGGTGTCGAACGTCGGGCAATCGGCGTCCGCGGCGCAGACGGTGGCGCAGTAGGGCGGGTTCTCGAAGTCCAGGCACCAGCCGGAGTAGCAATCGAGCCAGTTCTGGCACTCTTCAGCCGGGTTGGGGGAGTCGATTCCAGCCACGTGATTGGCACAGTAGGTGGTAAGCGCCGTGCCCTCCGTATTCACCCCCACCGTGCACACGGGTAAATCGGGAGGACAGTCGGCGTCGTGGGAACAGCCTCCCTCCGACCAGGTGCAGGCGGAAATGTCATGGTCGCCGCCATTCAGGTCCGGCACCGTAACCGAGGAGCAGTCGGCGCCGGAGGGGCAATCGGAGGCACCGGAACACACCTCGGAGCACTTGCCGGTCTCGCCGCCGCTACAGCGAGTGTAGCCGCACACACAGAGGTTGCTCTGGCACTCGTTGTCGTTGCTGCAGCCGTCGCCGGTGGGCTTGCTGCCCACCGGCAGCAGGCAGAGGGTGGCCACGTTGTCTGGCAGCTGCCGCCAGCTGCACAGGCGGCCGGAGTTGGGCTCGCAGTGGCTGGTGCGGTGGCAGCGGGTCTCGCCGGGGTTTTCCGGCAGGCAGGCGGTCAGGCTCAGGCTGCCGCCACACCCGGTGTACTGTATGGCCTGGCAGGTGGTGCCGGCATAGCCGGCGCAATCGCTATCGTTGCGGCAGGGGGCGGCGCAGGCGCCCTGGTGGCACATGTCGTTGTCGCATACCGGCCCGACCTGGTCATTGCAGTAATAGCCGATAGGCTTGCCGCCGGGGTTGCTGGTGAGACAGCCCACCTCGCCGTCCGCGGTGCTGCAGACCACGCCGCACTCCTGGCCCACGCAGGCCGGGTCGTTGGGGTGGGTGCAAGGGGTGACATTCTGGGACTGCCCCAGGACGAAGGTGCAGGAACTGCCGGTGCCGGTGCAGTCGATGGTCCAGACATCACCCAGGTTGACCCGGGCGGTGCAGCTGATGTCGAACACGCCCGAGAAGCAGGACAGGAACAGGTTGAGATCGGGGTCGACGGTGCCGTTGCAGGGGAAGGGATCACCGTCGTTGTTGACGATCTCGAAGTAGATGTTGCAACCGTCCTGGGAGATATCCAGCTGCTTGTCACTGGTGAAAAAAGGCGGGCAGTTGGCCTCGGCGTAGTAGTGACCGCTCAGGTCGGCACACTCGATCTGCTGGCAGACGCTCTTGCCGTCCTGGTCGACGTCGATGCGGCCGTCGCAGTCGTTGTCTATATTGTCGCAGATCTCCTCGGCATTGGGATTGATATCGGCGCGGGAGTCGTTGCAGTCCGAGCCCGGGGAGCAGCCGCGCAGGATGGAGCCGTAGCCGTCGCCGTCGAGATCGTCGTCGGGAGTGTTGGGATCGCAGTCGTCGTCCTTGCAGTTGTATACGGCTTCCTTTAACCCCGGGTTGATGGAGGCGTTGAGATCGTCGCAGTCGCAGCACTCGCCCCATCCGTCGTGATCGAGATCCTTGCCCTGGGACACCTCGGTATCGATTTGTGGTACGCTGCAGTCGAGAGCGGGGTTCTGGCAGATGTCGGGCAGCTGGTCGCCGCCGTCACGGCCGTCGCCGCCGTCGGCGTCGGGAGGGTGCTCTTCGCTGGGATTGTAGGGAACGCACTGGCCGGACACGCAGCGTTCATTGATGGGATCGCAATCGGCGTCGCTCTGGCAGCGGCCCGCGGTTTTGTCGGTGCAGCTGCTGTCCGTCTTGCAGGTGTGGCTCGAGGTATCACAGAACTCGCAGGCACCGGGGCAATCGATATCGTAGCTGCATTCGCCGCTGCCGCTCGAGCAGCCGCCGAGGCCCCAGGACAGTATCGCCACCATCAGCAGGATTTTCCCAGCCTTTTTCATCATGGCCTCCTTGCTCATCTGAATCATTCTAGGGTGTTGCCGGTGATGCTGTCAATTGCCTGGTCAGGATAGGGTTTGACTGTCGGCCGACAAACGGTAAACTCGGTAGCAGAAGCCAACCAGGCAAACTTGCAGGAGCGGAGCATGACAATCGTTACCGGTTTGTTGTCGTTGCTGCTGGTCGTGTTACCGGGCCAGCATGGTGTCCAGCGGGCCCCGCGGGTTCCGGGGTGTTCCCCGCGCCAGTGCCGCGGCCCGCTCGTCGCCCAGGAAAAAGCCAACCAGCGGGCCCGCGCCCAGGCGGAGAAGAACCGCGGTGACAAGCTGCTGCGGGCCGGCAAGCAGGCCCAGGCCGAGCGGGCCTACCGCCGGGCCGCCAAGCTCGACCCCGGCTGGTACGAGCCCCTCGAGGCCATCGGCAACCTGTTGTTCACCCGGGGACGCTACCTGGACGCGGTGGCGGCATTCAAGAAAGCGGTAAAGGTGCAGCCGCTGTACTACACCGGTCTGTACAACATAGCCTTCGCCTACCGCAAGGCCGGCAAGTTCCAGCAGGCGGCCGAGTACTACCGGCGCTACCTGGCCAAGAAGACCGACGATCCCGATGGCTACTATGGCCTGGCAGCCACTTACGAGGCCCTGGGCGACATGGAAAAGGCCATCGAGTACTACCTGGCCTACGCCCAGAAGGAGACCCGACCCTCGGAACGGCGCTACGTGGTCAAGGCGCGCAACAAGGCGGAAGCCCTGCGCCAGAGATTGGCCGCGGCAAAGGCCCCGGCGGCAGCCCCGGCCGCCGTCGCCACGGCGCCTGCCCGCCCCCCGGCGCAGCCCAGCGCGAGCAAACCTCCAGCTGCTGCTCCGGCCCCGGCCCCGGCATCGACACCTGCGGCTCCACCAGCAGCACCTCGGCGTCAGGCTACCGCACCCGCCGCAGCCCCGGTCGGCAGCTCTGCTGCACCTGCACCCGCACCGGCGCCTGCACCGGCGCCCGCACCGGCGCCCGCGGCCCCGGCAGCAGCGGTTGCGTCGGCGCCAACCAGGCCAGTTGTTGCCCGGCCACCGGCGGCGCCAACCGCCGATAAAGAGCGAATCGGGAAACTGCTGGCCAGTGGCGATCGCGCCATGGCTGAAAAATCCTATACCCAGGCCATGAAGGATTATTTCGACGCCGTGCGCCTGGACGGCAACAACACCGAGGCCCTGTACAAGCTGGGACTGGTCTACCAGGCCACCGGCAACAGCAAGGCCGCCGAACTCAAGTGGCGCAAGGTGCTCAGGCTCGATCCCCGTCATGCCGGGGCCAGGCAGGCCCTGGCCAAGTTGAGCCCGGCCCAGTCGCAGGCGGCGGCACGGCAACCTCCGCGGGCCGTGCGCCCGGCCGCCCGCCCCCCCGTAGCGGGTTCTGCTTCCCCGGCTGCGACCAAGCCGACCACGGCCTCAACCGCAAAGTCCTCTGGCACCGTGGCTGCCACCACCTCGGCGCCATCCGCCACGGAGCGGGTGCGCCAACTGCTCTCCCGGGGCGACGACCAGTTCAAGCAGAAGAGCTTTGCCCGGGCCATCGACAGCTATACCCGGGCCAGCAAACTCGATCCCCGCAACGAGGAAGCGCTTTTCAAGCTGGGCATGGCCTACGCCCTCAGTGGCAATTACCAGGTGGCCATCTACAAGTGGCGCAAGGTGCTACAGATAAATCCCGGCAACAAGTCCGCCCGGCGCAACATCGAACGGGCCCAGACCATGCTGGCCCAGAGATCGGCGGCCAAGACCCCGGCGCCTGCACCGACCATAGTCACCCTGGCCGAGGCTCGCCGCCTGCTGGCCAACGGTCAAGCCGGCCAGGCGCTGCGGGTGACCAGGAAGTTGCTGAAGAAGAAGCGCCGCGACGTCGAGACGCTGATCCTGCATGGCCAGGTTTTACTGCGGTTGAAGAAATATGCCGAGGCCAAGCGAACCTTTTCCCGGGCCATGATCGCCGATCCCAACCGGGCCGAGCCGTTTTTCGGCCTGGGAGAGGCCTGCCGCCTGGCGGGAGACAAGGACCGGGCGCGCTACTACTTCCGCATGTACCTGCGTTCCCGGGCCACCGATATCGATCCCCGGAAGGTCAAGCGCGCCCGGTCCTACCTGGGTGGTTGAACGAGGTCGGCATCGCCGGCCGGTTCCGGTACGTATGCTTGCCGGCGCTCGAACAGCAGCGCCTGGCTGTCGCCATAGACCAGGCGCCATTCCCGGTCTTCGAGCAGGCGGTCGGCCAGGCGACTGTCGGGGGGATAGGCCACCAGGTCTATGCGCCAGCGGTCCAGCACCGCCCGCCAGTCGCGCTCCAGCCGGTGCACGGCGAAATAGTCCCGGAACACCGCCGGGGGATAGCAATCGTTGCGCTGATCGATGAAGACCAGTTGGCGGGGATACAGCCGCCAGATCAATGCTCCTCCCCAGTTGAAGTAATGAAAGAGACGCCGGCGGCGCTTGAGCGCGTCGAGATGTTCGATGAGTCCCCGCGGGTAGAAGAAAGGTGAGAGATCCGCCAGCCGGTCTATGCCGGTCAGCGCAGGGTAGCTGAGCCGGGCGCGGGCGGGCAGCAGGAAGATGACCAGCAACAACAGCGACGTTATCGCCGGCAGCAGCACGGCCCGCGAGCGCCTGTCCAGTTCGACCGAGGCCAGGTGTATTCTCTCCAGAAGCTGCCTGGTTGCCTGACCGCGTACCATGGTCGTCCAGGCGCGTTTCAGGGTTGCCGGCAGGTGGCGGGCCAGCACCGGTGTGGCGGCGATGCCCAGCAGGGGGATGTTGCGAATGGAGGAATAGGCGAACACGGCGAAGGCCGCCAGCAGTCCCATGTGAACCGGTCGCGGGCTCTTGCCCGAGCCCACCAGGGCGAAGCCGCAGAACATCAAGTAGAAGGTGATCATGCGGCCCAGGGGGGTGGAAAAGCCGGCCGGCTGCCATTCGGAGATGCTGGTGAGGAAGTTCATCTCCGGACTGAAGGCGTTGCGGATGTAGGTCAGCGGAAACACCAATCCGAAGACGTGGTTGGGGGTGACCATGCAGGCCAGCAGCGCCACCAGGAAATCGCGGGCGTAGGGGCGGGCGGCGGCCCAGGCGGTGGCCAGGAAGGGAGGTGGTTGGCCCTGGCCTGCCAGCGCCAGCCGGTGCCGGCGCAGCGCGAACCAGCGCTCCGTGGCCACCGCCATCATGTGCAGGATGATCAGCGCCAGGCCGATTAGGAAACTGCCATGGAAGTTGGCCCAGGTTGCAAACAGGGCGAAGATGATGGCGGGGCGCAGGCGTCCTCCTGCCGAGGGCTCCTCCATGGCGTGCAGCGTGCAGATGAAGAACAGGTTGCCGAACAGGTAGGGGCGCAGGGAGAAGTTACCCAGCATCATCAGGGCCGCCAGCAGGGTAATGAGGGCGCTCAGGTAGGGGGAGCGGGAGTAGCGGGCCGTCAACTTGTATACCAGGGCGCAGGCCAGCGCGTTGAGGGCTATTCCGAAGGCTACCAGGCCGCGATATCCCAGGTACTTGTAAATGATATAGAACACTACCTCGGACAGCCACTCGTGCGGCAGCCAGGGGTGATGGGGGGCGGTGAAACTGAACAGGTTTTCCTGGGGCAGGTGCAGCAGTTCCAGGATGAGCTGGCCGGTCTTCAGGTGCCACCAGATGTCGTCTGCCTTGATGCGGAACACGAAGGTGGTGGCCACCAGCACCACGGTGACGCAAATTCCCAGCACCGAGGGGATCCACCATGATTTCCGGGTATTCTGGGCTGCCGCTTCCACGGCCGGCATTATGTTACAGGCCCGGGCCGAATTCAAACTCGTGGCCTTCCCCGCTGAGGCCGTCGAGCATGGGCTGCAGCCGTCTCCGGTTCGAACCGGCGATGCGTTCACCCCAACGTTGCAAAAAGCAACGTTCAATACCCGCGTGCCAGAACCTGGAAAACGCCGTTTCCATCCATGTCGTCCTGCCAGGCGATTACCAGTGTTCCCGCGGCGTTGGTGGCAGCGCTCGGGTTGCGTTGCTGACCGGCAGCCACCCGGTTGACCGTCCACTCGGCCACGGCCTCGGTACCGTCCGCCGCATAGCTGGCGGCGTGGATCTGGTAGGAACCATTGCCGTCGGAGTCGTCGGCCCAGGCTACCGTGAAGCGCCCGGCGGGCCCACAGGCAACCACCGGGGAAAGATGCTGTCCGGAGGATGACGACACGGCCAGGTCGGCGAAGCGGGCGGTACCGTCGGCGAGAAAGCCGCGGGCCATGATTTGAAAGTTGCCGTCTTTGTCGTTATCGTCTCGCCAGACCACCACGAAGCTGCCGTCTTCGGACACCGCCAGCGAAGGCTCCTGTTGCTGTCCGGTGGCAACTCCGTTCACCGTAACGACGTCGAAGCGGGGCCGTCCTGTGGGATCGAACCCACGCGCGTGGATCTGATAGAAACCGTTTCCGTCGCCGTCGTCCTGCCAGACCACCACGATGTCACCGGTGTCGTCCACGCCGACCACCGGCAGGATGCGTTCGCCAATGTCGTCGTCGGTCACGTTCCGTTCCGCAAACAACTCGGAGCCGCCGGCGGTGAAAGCGCGCATGCGAACCCGCCACCCCCCGTCCTGCCTGGAATCGTCTTGCCAGACCACCACGAAGTTTCCCCCGGGCGTCATGGCCACGGCAGGGGTACGTTGCTGGCCTTCGGCCACCGTGTTAATGGTCATGGGTGCCAGATGCTCGCTGCCGTCGGCAGAGAACCCGCGGGCCTTGATCTGGAACACTCCGTTGCCGTCGCTGTCGTCCTCCCACACAACCACGAAGTCGCCGACCGCGTCGACCGCCACCCGGGGCCTCGCCTGGTGGCCTCCGGCATCGGGGTTCACCCGCAGGTCGGGAAAGGATTCGCATCCGCCGGCGACGAAGCCGCGCACGAAAACATCGTGATTGCCGGCCCCGTCGCTGTCGTCGGAGTCGTCTTCCCAGGCCACCACGAAGTCACCGCCGGCGGACATGGCGGTCGCAGGGGCGATCTGGTTGCCGGCGGCCGTGCTGTTTACAGTGCGGTCGATGAAGGCCAGGCGACCTTCGGTGTCAACGCCCTGGCTCGGCGGGGAAACGAAATCATAGGTGAAGGTGTACTGGTGGTCCGGTGCGGTCGGGTCGGCAGAGTACCAGTTGCCGCCCCTGGTGGCGGTGGGATCGCGCAGCTCGCTACAGAAAAAGGCGGGCTGACCGCCCGGAAACATGCGTTCGTTTCCCTCCTCCACCGTCAGGGTCCGGGAACGGACGGTGAGCCGGTCCGGGTCGAACACCACTTGCCGCATCCAGCCGTTGCCGTGGTACATGCCGGTGCGGCAGTTGTCGCTGCATAAAGAGGAATCGGCGGCGCCGCATTCCCCCTCGAACTGGTAGTCGACCAGTATCTCGTGCACCGGGCGTCCGGTGTTGCTCGTCTTGAGCCGATGCTCGGAGTCTCCCACGTGGCCGGAGACCACCATGAAAACGTTACTGTGCGGCGCTATCAACTCCTCCCAGAGATCGCGTCCGGAAGCGCCCAGGGTGTCGTAGCTGTCGGTGGGACAGCCGGCATAGCCTCCGCCGTGGGTGAGGTAACAGTGGGTGGCCACGATCACGTGGTGGTCGGGGTGTGCCTCGATCACGTCGCGGGCCCAGCACAAAACGTCCTTGCGGGGGGCGTACTCCAGGCTGAGGACCAGGAATCGCTGCCCGCCGTTGGAGAAATAGGCGAAGCTGTTGTTGCCGTCCGTTCCGTAGTGACCGCCGTACCAGGCCTTGCCGGCGAAGCGGGATGGGGGGAAGTAGTCGCCCATCAGGGAACCGTTCCTTTTGAAGTGCCCGTTCACGAGGTAGTCGTGGTTGCCGGGAAGAACGCTGTAGGGAACGCCGGCCTCGTCCAGCAGGGCGTGGGCCTGCGAGGCTATCCGCCACTGCTCCGCAGTGTTGTTGTTGGTGATGTCTCCCAGGTGGATCGCAAAGAGGATGTTGTCGTCCTGGAGATGATCGATGATCCACTGCATCTGCCGGTAGTAGGTGTTGTTGTCGCCATCGGCTTGCTTGCTGGTGTAGTACTGCGTATCCGGCAGCAGCACGATGGAAAAAGGGGCGCAGTGGTCGCCGCAGGTATCGCCGTCGTCGGCGGGTTGACCGGCATCGCTGTCACCCGCAGCGTCGCTCTCCGCGCCGTCCGCCGACGGGTAGTCGTCCGACGGTGGTTCCCCATCGTCGGGAATCGTATCGATGTCCCGCCACGGGCCGGAGTCGGCCCCGTCCAGCCCGCCGTCTCCATCCCCGGAGACCGAGCTGGAGCTGCATCCCGCCAACAGCAAGCCGCAAAGCAGCAGCACCACGCCGGCTCTTCCCGCTGTTTTCCCCTCCCGGTGCACCTCGTCGTGGTTGCTCACCGGTCTCTCCTCCCTGACCACGGACTCAGCGCAGCCCGGCCAGCTGCTCGCGGGCCTGCCCGGCCCAGCCGCTGGAGTCGTCCTGTTTCAGGAACTCGAGCCAGGCCCGGCGGGCTCCCTCTGGCTGCCCCCTGCGGGTCAGTGCCATGGCCAGGTTGTAGAGCGCTTCCGGGTGGCGGGGATGGCGGGAGAGCGTGGCCTGCAACAACTCGATACCTCCCTGGTCGTCGCCGGCCAGGAAACTGGCCACCGCCAGGTTGTTCATGATCTCCGGCGAGTCGGGATGAAGCTGGCGCAATTTTTCCAGCTGCCGCCTGGCCTGCTGGTTCTGTCCCAACTCCATCTGGCAGGCGGCCAGGTTTATGCGGGCCGGCAGGTAGGTGGCATCTTCACGTACCAGGGAGGAAAACAGCGCCGCCGCCTCCCGCAACAGCCACAGGTTGACGCCGCGGGAGGCCTCCTCCTGTCCGGTGCCGCGTACGCGAATCCTGCTGAGGCCAGAGCGCGGGTCGATGTCGGTGCTCAGGCGCCAGGGGCGCCCGGAGACCGCCTTGCTCAGGGCCAGGTGGTGCTTGGCCACTCCCAGGTTGTTGCGGGCGGCGAAGTTGCGCGGAAAGGCTCCCAGGAAGACCTCGAAGTGGGCGACGGCGGCCGTGAAATCCCCTTCGTCCAGGGCCCGCAGGCCGCTGTCGAAGTACCTGGCCTTGGCCCGCAACCCCAGCAGGTATTCCTTGATGCGCTCGGCCCGTTCCCGGTGGGTGGGGTGATCGGTGCCGTCGGGCACCTCCATGCCCCGGGCCACCAGGCGGCGATGAAAACGATAGGCCAGGCCGGGGTTGAAACCCGCCCGGTAGGCCACCAGGCATCCGATCTGGTCGGCCTGGAACTCGTGTTGCCGGCTCAACCCCACCATCAGCTTGCCCAGGCCGCGGGCGTCGAAGGAGTTGCCCTGCAGCAGACTGCGGCTTCCGCTCACCAGGTCGAGCATGCGCAGGCCGTGACGCAGCACCAGGTGAACCAGCTCGTGGCCCAGCACGATGGCATAGGCATCCTCGGAGTCGTCGAACTCCTTGCTGATGAAATCCACCAGTCCCCGGAACAGGTAGATGGTTCCCCCGGTGAAGGCGATGGCGTTGATGGCGGGAACGTCCAGTACCTTGACCCGGAAAGGCAGGGTGCCCGGGGGCAGGTCGGCGTTACGGGCCAGCTTGGCCAGTATGGTCGACAGGCGCTCGTTCAGGCGGGCGTCGCCGACCAGGGGGTACTGCTTTTCGAGCTGCTCGGATAGCTTGTGACCCAGGTCGATCTCGGTGGCCCGGTCGATTACCTCGCCCTCGCGCAGCATCACCAGCTTGCCGGTCACCAGCTGCAGCTTGCTGGCGGCCCGCTCGGCCAGGGTGGTGCGCGGGGCCAACTGCATTACCCGGGCGAAGCTGCGGGCCGCGTCTTGCTGCTGTTCCGGCTGGCTGGCCAGGATGATGCCCAGCTGGTAGTGGGCCTCGGCGTAGTTGCCGTCCCGGGCCAGTGCCTGCCGGGCCAGCTGTTGCGCCTGCTCCAGTTCATCGTCTTCGAAGGCGGCCCGGGAACGCATCAGCAGTGCTTCCTTGATGTGGGGTGCCTTTTCCCATTCGGCCAGGGCCTGCTCGAGCTTATCGTTTTCCGGTGCCGCCAGCACCAGGCCAAGCAGGTAATGGGCCTGCTCGAGATCGGGCTGGTTGCCGACGAGCTTGCGCAGGATGGTCTCGGCCCGCGCCAACTCGCCGTCCGCCAGGGCCCGGCGGGCGGCGGCCAGTATGTCGGCGGCCGGTCCCAGGCGCAGCCGTTCCAGGGCCCGGTGGGCCTCGGCGGCGTGGGGTCCGTTGGGAAATCGTTTCAGGTAATTCTGGAAGGCCTCCCGGACCCTTCCGGTCAGGGTCGAATCCTGGGCCCGTCGCTGCTGCTGCAGCTGCAGGCACCGGCCCAGGCCGAAGGCGGCCGCTTCGTTGTCGGCGTGTTTGCGGAGCACGCGGCGGTAGATGCGGCAGGCATCACGGGGCCGCTGCAGCTGCAGTAGCAGCCGGGCCCGGGCGTTGGCGACGGCCACCGAGCCGGGGCGCTGCCGGGCCAAGTGCTCGAGCAAGGCCAGGGATTCCTTGAAGCGCCGCAGGCGATACAGGCCATTGGCCAGCTTCAGGCGGGTGGGGAAGTGCCGGGGGTGCTTTCGCAGCACCTCCTGCCAGGCGGTCACGGCACGCTGCCAGTTGCCCAGCTGAGCCCAGGCATCACCCCGTTCGATGTTCTTTCTGACCGTGGCCGGCAACTGTCTGGCGGCCCGGGCAGCAGGTGCCACCACCAGGCACAGCGCCAATAGGAGTATTCTAGTTTTCATGACGCTCTCTCCAGTAGGGGTCGTGGGCATGACCCTAGCACAGGGCTGTGGGTCCTTCCAGCCAGGTTATTGTTGACGGAAGAACTGGTGAATTTCGCTGCTGGAGTTGCCTGTTGCCCTGCCGGGGTGGTATAGAATGAATCACGGGAGAGGGTCGGGTTGGCAAGGAAACTGGGAAAGTTCGAACTGCTGGAGCGTCTCGGAGGGGGCGGCATGGCCGAGGTGTTCCGGGCGCGGTTGCACGGTCCCCAGGGCTTTTCCAAGGATATCGCGCTGAAGTTGATCCTGCCCCAGTTCTCCGACGAGCCCGACTTCGTGAAAATGTTCATCCACGAGGCCACCGTGGCCGCCCAGCTGGACCATGCTTCCATCGTGCGCATCCACGAGTTCGACCAGATCGACGGCACCTACTACATCGCCATGGAACTGGTCGACGGCAAGGACCTGCGCTCCATCTCCGCCCGCGCCCGCAGCCAGGACCGGCCAATAAAGGTGGCCGAGGCGCTGGCCATCGCCCTGGGGGTTGCCCGCGGCCTGGCCTTCGCGCACGCGGAACTGACACCGGGACGAGATCCCATCATCCATCGCGATATCTCCCCCCATAACATCGTCGTCTCGCGTGCCGGGGAGGTGAAGATCACCGATTTCGGTATTGCCAAGATGGCCTCCACCGCCAGCCTCACCCGCACCGGGGTCATCAAGGGCAAGGCCTCCTACATGTCTCCGGAACAGGCGCGGGGGGAACGGGTGGATCCCCGCAGCGACATCTTCTCGCTGGGTTGCGTGATGTGGGAGCTGCTCAGCGGGCAGCGCCTGTTTGCCGGCGAGAACGACCTGGCCATACTGGAGAAGCTGCAGCACGGCGCAGTGGAGTCTTGCCGCCGCTACAACCCCCTGGTGCCGGAGCAGGTAGATGCCCTGGTACTCAAGGCCCTGCAGAAGCAGCCCGCAGAGCGCTTTGCCCGGGCGGGTGACTTGGCCCGCGAGCTGGACCGGATGCTGGCCGGGATGGTCTCGGATCGTACCACCTTGCTGGCGGACATGTACCGGGAGTTGTTCGGCGAGCAACGCCCGGGCACGGCCCTGCTGCCGGCAACCCAGGACCGGTCAGACGATTCCCCACCGCCGGGCGACGCTGTCAGGGAGCGGGAAGGCGAGGGCGAACACCCGGGACGGTTTCCACCGGCCCTGGTTCCCGAGCACCAGCCGCTGCCCGTTCCCCAGACCCAGCCGGAACAGCCGGCGGCGGCAATGCCCGCCGAGTCGAGCCCGACCGACCACGACACCACGGTCGAAGCGGTGAAACCCGCAACTGCCGAGGAGCAGGTTGCGGCTGGTAGCAAACCCGTAGACGAGGTCAAGCCGGTCGGGTCCACGGCACCCACCGAGATTCGCACCAGCCCCTTGCTGGCGGCGGCGGAAAGCGGCCGCCGGGGCCGACTGCTCAGGCCGGGTACCTGGCTGCTGGGCCTGTTGCTGGTGGTGGCAGCGGCATTGGTCTACTATCTGGCGGCCGGCAGGCAGCAGGAGCAAAAACCCACCGTCTCAACAACTCCGGATGCCGGCCAGGTACTGGCCGCCGGTGATACCGCCGAGCCGCAGGGCCGGGTGGCTGCATGGGTGAACCGCGTACTGGAACGGGAAGGCCGGGACTCGAACCGCCAGGCGGTTGACGGAGGCGGGGGAGGCGAGGACACGGCGGCGGTGGAGCCCGGCTCGGTCTCCACCCCGAAAACCGCTGCCGGGCCAGCCGGCACCGGAAAGAAAGCCGTTCCCACTGCCCGGGTTTCCGCCGGCAGGCAAGGCCGGCGGGTCCCGGTGACCAGGGTGAAGAAACCCGCCGGTAAAACCGTGGCCAACCAGGCAAAGTCGTCAGCCCGGGGGCGGCTCGAACTCAACGTTATTCCCTGGGCCAAGGTATACTGGAAGGGCAAGTTCCTGGGTGAGACCCCGTTGCGCGGGGCGGTGCTGGCCGCCGGGGAGCAACGCCTGGTGCTGGTCAATCGCGACCTGGGTGCGCGCCGGGTAATCAAGGTAAGGATCAAGCCCCGCCGGACAACCCGCCGGCTGGTGGACCTGACCAAGTAGCTGGTTTTCCAGTAGTTGCTGAATTGTTCCGACAGCAGTCAAGCGACTTCTGAGGAAAAAAAATGACCGGGAAATGCATTTTTTTCTTGACAAAATATTTTTAATATAATACTAAGAATAGAAGCATATGAAAGGCATACATAAAAAAGATTATTTACACAATAATATATAGAAGGTATTATACTGAATATATGATCTTCACGCCTCCCAGACTGCGCTTGTTTACCTCCCAGGAGCTCGATTCCTTCGAGCAGCGCTGGCCCCAGGGTGTAACCGCGCAACAGGTGGTTGCCCTGTTCCAAGAACGGGGAATCAGGTTTTCGGAGGCCACCTTCCGCAAGTACGTGCAGCTGGGGTTGCTGCCTACCTCGCGGCGGGTGGGCAGAAAGGGCAAGCACCGGGGCTCGCAGGGAGTATACCCGGTGACGGTCATCCGGCGCATCAACCTCATCAAGAGCATGATGGAGAAGGACCTCACCCTGGAGCAGATTCGCGATTCTCTGGTGGCCATACAGGATGGCCTGGGCCAGGCCAGGCAGTCGCTGGCGGAGTTGTTGGATACGCTGGAGCGCCGGGCGGAGAGCGGTTCCGGACGGCAGCTCAGGCGGGAACTGCAGCAGGTAAGGAGCCAGGCCGGCTCCCTGATGCGGCGCATAGAAAAGATTTCCAGCAGGCTAGTTGTCGAGGGTTCACGGGAACACAGAGAGGATCAAGGAGGCGTCCCATGAGAGACCAGCATGCCGATTCTGGCAAGCAAGTGAACGGCAAGCGGGGTAGACGGCGGTCGAAGACCATCGCCCGCAAGCAAATGCTGCGCGAGCGCAAGAAGATGCAATTCGACCACGAGATGATGCAACTGGCCGAGCAGCAGCGGCCGCGGACGCGCAAGGAATGCCTGGAGATGGGGCGTCCCTGCCTGTTCGTCTCCTGCAAGCATCACCTCTACCTGGACGTGAACCCGGAGACGGGTTCCATCAAGCTCAATTTCCCCGACCTCGAGGTCTGGCAGCTACGCGAGACCTGTGCCCTGGACGTGGCCGAGCGGGGTGGATTGACCCTGGAGGAGGTGGGGGAGATTCTCAACCTGACCCGGGAGAGGATCCGGCAGGTGGAAGCCACCGGTCTGAAGAAGTTGCTGGAGCAGACCGGTGAGCAGACCATCAAGGACTTGCTGGACATGTGAACTGGATGCCCCGGATCCCCGGCAGGCGTGGATAACTGGTTCCCGGTAGTAGTATTGTCGATGTTGTCGCGGCACCGGCCGTGCTTGACCGCGACAGGCCGTTGACAGAAAATGACGACGAAAACGAGGTGACCGTGTGAAGTTGCAATGCCAGACATGTGGAGCCCACTACTCGATCGATGACTCCCTGGTAGGGCAACAAGGTATCAAGGCGCAGTGTCCGGCTTGCGGTAATGTACAAGTGGTTAAACCCATCGTCCCGGTAGCCGGGGAGCAGGGTGGTTCCCCGGCACCCGCGACGGCGGTGCCGCCGCCCTTGCCCTCCACGCCTGGGAAGCCCGCGGCGCCTGCTGCCGCCGCCAGGGAGGCTGCGGAAGAGAAAAAATCCCTGGCCCAGATAAAGCCAGAGATGGAAACAGCCCGGGAGGCTCGTTGCGAGCGCTGCGGTATGGTGTTGCCGGCCGGGCAGGGCGGTCCTCTGTGCCTGCGCTGCCGGGACCTGGTGGAGGAACAACTGGCGGCCGGCCAAGATGACCGTTTATGGCGGGTGAAAAAGAACGATGGTGTAGTGCTGGGGCCTCTGACTCTCGAGGAAGTGCGCCAGAAATTCCGCGAGGAGGAAATCTCGGCGGCCGACCAGGTGGCCCAGGGAGAGGGACAGTTCCGGTTGATATCCAGTTACCCGGAATTCGCCGATTTCTTCCGCCGGCCCGGACAGGCGCTGGAGATGACCTTCCGTCATCCACCGGCGTCCGGTTGGCGCTGGCCACTATTGCTGGTGCTGTTGGTGCTGCTGGCCGGCGGCATCCTGGCCACGTGGTATTTCTTGAAGCAGGGGGACGAGATCGGCGATGCCGCCGGTCCCATGGACGAAATCATCGATCTCTTCGCCTCCAAGGTATCCAACCCCCAAGGCGATGCCGCCCAGTTGCGTGCCAAGGCCCGGCAATTGATGAAACGCGACGATCGACTCAGCTATCTCAGGGCCGACAAGTTGCTCATGACGGCGGTGTTGCTGCAGCCGGACGATATCGAAGCAGCTACCATGTGGTTGGAAAACCGGGCCTTGCTGGACACCCTGGCACCGGACGCGGTCATGCGCAAGGTGGCGCTGGACCTGGCCGACGAGTTGGCCAGACGCTACCCGGCAGACACCCGGGTGAAACTGGGACGGGGTTTTCTGGCGGTGGTGCTGGGCAAGTTCATCCAGGCCCGCCGTCTGGCCGACGAGGTCTTGAGCGAGCAGGAAAACAACGTGGATGCCATGCTGCTGAAGGCACTGTCATTGCTCGATTCCTCGACGAAGATTGCCGTGGGCCAGCTGCGAGCCATCCTCAAGCAGGACGACAGTTACCGCATCGCCGAGAGAATGCTGGCGCGGGCCTACCAGCGCCTGGGAAACTTCCGGAAATCGCTTGCCTTCCTGCAACGGCGGCTCAAGCGGGATCCCTCCCAGGTGGACATCTTGAATGCCGTGGGCCAGCTGTATCTCGACGTGGGTCATTACCGCGAGGCTCTGGAAAGCTTCGACACCGTTCTGGCCGCCGAGCCGGGCAATGTCGAGGCGGCCTTGCGGATCGCCGGTGTGCACGCTCAGCTGCTGGGCCGGCCCCGGCAGGGCATCAAGGTGCTGCAGTCGGTGCTGGACGGCGAAGGCAAGCTGCCTGCTTCCGGGCGGGCCCGCTTGCTGGCCGGGTTGTCGGTATGCCAGCGCCTGGTCGGCAAGGTCAAGCAGGCGCGGCAATCGGCCGAACAAGCCCTGAAGATTGACCCGGCCTGTGTACCAGCCGGCCTGTCGCTGGCGATTCTGGACCAGCAGCAGCGACAGGTGTCGCCGGCCTTGCAGAGGTTGCTGCAACTGCGGGCTCACTTGCCGGACTCGGCGCACCTGCAGGCGCGTATCGGTGAAGTCTGGAGCATGGTGCCCGACATGCGCAAGGCCACTGCCGCCGTCAAGCAAGCGGTGGAGATGGCTTCGCGCGACATGGCCGTGGGCCTGCTGGCGGCCGGCTTCTTCTTGTTTCTCGACGATCTCGACCAGGCCTATGCCTGGTTGAAGTTGTTGACGGACCGGGATTTCCTGCACTGGCAGCAGCACCGGCGGATCAGCGAGTACTATGACGACGACAGCCTGTTGGGGAGAACGGTGGAACGGGTTCAGCAAGCGGCTCACAAGTACGACAGCGATCCGCTGGTGTTGAGCCTGGCTGGGCTGGTCCTGGTCCAGGCCAACAAGTACCAGGCCGCTCAACGGCTGCTCCGCCTGGCGCTGGAGTTGGACTCCGACTGCTTTTCCGCCAACCTCGTTCTGGGCTGGCTGGAATACCGCCGCGGCAACTGGCGCCGGGCCCTGGCCTTTCTTGCCGACGCCGGCCGGTTACGCCAGTCAAGCTCCCAGGCGCGCATCCTGCGGGGGTATTCACTGCTCAAGTTGGGCAGGGCCGGGGAGGCGGCCGCACAGTTCCGGGCGGTGCTGCAATTCGACATGGCCAGCCGCACCGCCCGGGCGGGACTGGCGGCCGCCCTGGCGGCGCGGGGACGGAAGAAAAAGGCCATAAGCATGCTGCTGGAAATTCTGAAGACCGACCACCGGAACGTTTTCGTCAAATCGCTCCTGTTCGATCTGGGGCACTGAAGCCAACCTGTTCTGGATGCAGGGTTTCCCTGGTTGTTGACCGGCGCCTGCCAGGTCGCATATACAGGAGTGTCCTGACAACCAAGCGACAGGAGGTCCAGATGCGCATTCTACTGGTGGGCCAGGGAGGCCGGGAACATGCACTGGCATGGTCCCTGGCCAAGAGCCCGGAAGTGGAACAGGTATGGTGTGTCGCCGGTAGCGATGGTATGGCCACCGAGAACAATGTCCGTTGCCTGCCGGAGTTGAATGCCAGTCCCGGGCCGCTGGTGGAGTTGGCTCGGCGGGAAGGAATCGACCTGGTGGTGGTAGGGCCGGAGCAGCCCCTGGTGGAAGGGTTGGCCGACAGCCTGCAGCAGGCCGGCATCAGGACCCTGGGGCCGGTCCAGGCGGGGGCGCGCCTGGAGGGCAGCAAGGTCTTCGCCAAGCGGTTGATGAAGCGGATGGGTGTGCCTACCGCCGACTTCGAGGTGTTCGCGGAACCGGCTGCCGCCATCGAGTACCTCCAGGCTGGTGATGGCCGATGCGTGGTCAAGGCCGATGGCCTGGCCGCCGGCAAGGGAGTTTTCCCCTGTAGCAGCAAGGCGGAAGCCATCGAGGCAGTGGAACGGATCATGGTGCGGCGCCAGTTTGGTTCGGCCGGCGATAGGGTGGTTATCGAGTCATTCCTGGAAGGAGAGGAGGCTTCCTGCATCGCCCTGGTGGATGGCCGCACGGTTCTGCCCATGGCCTCTTCCCAGGATCACAAGCGTGTCTTCGACCAGGACCGTGGGCCCAACACCGGTGGCATGGGAGCCTATTCCCCGGCTCCGGTCCTGGACGACGAGTTGCAGCAACAGGTACGCCGGCAGATAATGGAGCCGCTGATGGCGGGACTGGCCCAGGAGGGAGTGGAGTACCGGGGAGTGCTCTACGCGGGCCTGATGATCACCAGTAGCGGGCCGCAGGTGCTGGAATTCAACGTGAGGATGGGAGATCCCGAGACCCAGCCGTTGCTGATGCGCCTGCGCTCCGACCTGGCCCAGGTATTGTGGGCCTGCGCCGAGGGCCGCCTGTCCGGCGTGGAGTTGCAGTGGGACGAGCGGCCCTGCGTGTGCGTGGTCATGGCTTCCGGCGGTTATCCCGGCTCCTACCAGAAAGGCAAGGTCATCGAGGGATTGCCGGAGGCAGGGCGCCTGGAACAGGTGAAGGTCTTCCACGCCGGCACTCGTTGGCAAGATGGCCGTTTCGTCACCAACGGGGGGCGGGTGTTGAACGTCTGCGCCCTGGGTGCTGACATCCGCCAGGCCCGCGATCAGGCTTACCGGGCTGTCGAGCAAATCCATTTCGAAAATGCCCACTGGCGTCGCGATATCGCCGCCCGGGCCCTGGAGCGTCTATCATGAGCGCCGGCAAGGTACTGGTGTTGATGGGTTCCGGCAGTGATTGGCCGGTCATGAAGAAGTGCACCGAGGTACTCGAACGTCTGGCCATCAGCCACGATGTGCACGTCGCCTCGGCCCACCGTACCCCGCAGCGGGTGGTGGAACTGGTAGAGGGCGCCAGCGCCGCCGGGTGCAGGGTGATAGTGGCCGGGGCCGGCATGGCCGCACACCTGGCCGGCGTGGTGGCGGCGCATACCACCTTGCCGGTACTGGGCGTACCCCTGGCCTCTGGAGCTTTGCAGGGAGTAGATGCCTTGCTGTCGGTGAGCCAGATGCCCCCGGGAATTCCCGTTGCCTGCCTGGGCATCGGCTCGGCCGGGGCCAGCAACGCCGGCCTGCTGGCGGCCGCCATCCTGGCACTGGATGATGAACAACTGGCGCAACGCCTGCGGCAGGAACGACGGCTTCAGGCGCAGAAGGTGGAGCAAAGCGACGCCGAGTTGCAGCAGCGGCGCTGAGGCCGTGATCCTGCACAGGTACATATTGCGCCAGGTCGTCGTTCCGGTGCTGGTGGCGGCGTTGCTGCTGAACGTATTGTTTCTGCTGGTAGAGCTGTTGCGCATAGCCTCGGTGGCCGTGGGGGTGGGTCTGCGCCTGGCGGACCTGGGCTGGATGTCGTTGTTGTTGTTGCCGGGGTTGTCGGTTTTCACCATTCCCGTGGCGGTGCTCATGGGCATCATGCTCGGCTTCGGCCGCCTGGCAGAGGACGGTGAACTTGTGGCCCTGGCCGGGGCGGGAATCGGCCCCGGCCGCGTGCTCAAGATGCCGGCTTTACTGGGTGCGGCGGCGGCCTTGCTGGGGATGGTGGTCTCGGTGTGGTTCACCCCCGCGGCGGCGCGAACCATGCGGGGCTTGTTCGTGGACCTGACCCGGCGCAACGTGGCCGCCAGTCTTGATTCCAGCAAGTTCTACGAGGAACTGCCCGGCCTGGTGCTGCTGTGCGGCCCGCGCCGCGGTCCGGGCGCCTGGCAGGGATTTTTCGCCTATGACCTGCGTGACCGTGAACTGCCCCTGCTGCTGGTGGCCAATCAAGCCCGGGTAGGTGACAGCAGTGGCGCCGACCTGGAGTTACAGCTGCAGGATGGGCAGGCCTGCCTGCTGCAGGACGAGCAGCGGCGACAGACCATCGCTGCCTTCAGCCGGGGCCGGGTACGGCTGGCCCTGGATGTCCTGGTCTCCGACCGTACCCGGTTTCTCTCGCCCACCGATCATCTCTACCTGGCACAGCTGCGGGAAATGGCCGCCGATGCCCGGCAGCCGATACGCCTGAGAAAACTATGCCAGGCAGCCTGGCACCGGCGCTTTGCCTTTCCGCTGGCGGCGCTGATTTTTGCCTGCCTGGCGGTGCTGATGGTGGCACCGGGACGGGGCCAGAGCCGTTCCCGGTCTTTGTGGCTGGCGGTGGCTCTGGTGGCTGGCTACTTCCTGCTCATGCGTACCGGTGATGCCCTGGTGGAGAAAGGGATCCTTTCTCCGTCATACTCGGCCTGGCTCCCGGACGTACTACTGACCATGGCCGGGTGGTGGTTGTGGCGGCGGCGCCAGGGGGTGGCGCGATGACGGTGCTGGACCGCTTCCTGTTGCGTACCTACCTGCGCTCGCTGGGGGGAACCTACGCGGTTTTCCTGGTGGCCGGCACGGTGCTGGAGTTTCTCGAAAAAGCCCGGGTACTGCTCTCTGAACGAGGAACCGCCGGTCAGGTGCTGCTGTTTCTGGTTTGCCGTTCTTCGGAGTTGGCCGTCTTGCTGTTGCCCCTGGCGCTGGTGGTGGGGATCGGTCTGGCCCATGCCTACCTCAGTCGCGGGCTGGAAATGAGGGCCCTGGCGGCAGCCGGCATCGGCACCCTGAGGATATTGCCGGTACTGCTGTTTTGCGGATTGCTGACCATGGTTGCCTCGGCGGTGCTGAGCGAGTGGGTGGTGCCGGCGGCGCTGCGCACTCAGCTGCAGCTGGAGCGCAAGCTGGGCTGGACGAACCGGGCCTGGCGTTTTTTCAAGAACCGGCAATGGTTTCTCGGCCAACGGGGGAGGATCTACCGGGTCTCGGGGCGTTCTCGAGACGGCCAGTCGTTACGGCGAGCGGAGCTGTTCGTGCTGGATGAGCACTTCCAGCTGGCCGAGAGGGTGCTGGCGGAAAGAGTTCACTACCAGCAGGGCCACTGGCGGGCCCGGCGCGTGCGGCGCTGGCGCTTCGCCGCCGCTGCCGTGAAGGAGTTGCCTGCCGCTCGGGACGTGATCCTCGACTGGCCCGAGGGGCCGGAGCGGTTCCGGCCCCTGCGGGGACGGCCGCGGCAGAAGGGCCTGGCCGAGCTGGCCGAGACTTCTCGCCTGCTGGAAAGGCGCGGGGCCCGGGCAACCAGCTATCGGCTGGAGATGCACCTGCGCTTCGCCTTCCCCCTGTTGGGGCTTCTGCTGGTACTGGTGGCGTTTCCCTTCCAGACCCTGCCTTACCGGCGCCGGAGCGTGTCCGGGGCCCTGTTCGAAGCGGTACTGCTGGTCATGGGAGCCTGGCTGGTAGTGGCGGTGTGTACCACGGCGGTTGGGGGCGGCTTGCTTGAGCCTTGGCTGGGAGGCTGGCTGCCGGTGATGGTGGTTGCAGTGGCGCTGCTGGTTTCCTGGGTGTTGGTCTACCGGGCGCCGGCAGGAGGAACTTCCGCATGAGTTTGCCGGTCGGTGAGCCGAGATATCCGGCCGCCCGGCTGGCCAACGCCGCGGTGGTGCTGTTCGCCTGGTCGCTGCCGGTCTCGTTGTTCGGCATGCAGGCCGGGGTGGTGGCCATGCTGGCGGTCTGCCTGCTGTACCGGGGAAGTTGCCTGCGCCGCTCGCCTCTCGATACGGCAGTGATATTGTTACTGGCCGCGGCATTACTTTCGTTGCTGTGTGCGCCGGTGCCACCGACATCCCTGGTGTCGGCCACCTCGTTCTGGGTGGCCAGCGCTTTCTTCCTCGCCTACTGGTTGTTGCGCCGGGAAGCTCAGCTCCGGCTGGCGCTGACCGGCATCATCATGCTGGCCTGCCTGGCCGCCCTGCTGGGGGTATGGCAGGCAGCGACGGCCAGTTATCCGGCAACGGATATCCTGCACCCGGGTATGGATCCGCGCTTGCGGCTGGTGCCGATTTCCGGCCGCCCGGCGGCGGTGGGATTCTTCTTCTCCAGGTTGACCTTTGCTCACGTGTTGTTGTTTCCCTTTTGCTGGTCGGCGGCCCTGGCGGCGGGGGCGGGGCCTGCCCGCCTGCGCCTGCTGGGAGCGGCTGCGGCCGTGGTAATTGGTGCCGGTATTTTTACCACCTGGACCAGGGCGGCCCCGGTGGCCGGGGCACTGGCGTTGGCCGGGCTGCTGGTGGCCGGGGTGAGGGCCGGCACCAGGAGGTGGCTGGTGGTGGTGTTGCTGGTCATGACGGCCCTGGCGGCGGTGCTGACCGTGCCGGTGCTGCGCCAGCGGCTGGTCAACAGCTTCGCGGGCAAGCGGGACTGGACCAGGTTGACCATCTGGCACACGGCCCTGGACCTGGCCGCCGCTCAGCCGCTCACCGGTGTCGGTTACGGCAATTTCCAGCGCCTGGCGCGTCGGCCCATCGAACAGCGAAGCATACGGGGTGGCTGGAGGCATTTCGGTGGGGTGGTGGCCTGGGCCCACGACAACCTGTTCACCTTCCTGGCGGAGGCGGGGTTGCTGGGGGCGTGGGCTTTTTGCCTGTTGTTTGTCGCCTACTTTCGCAAGCTGCTGTCTTTCCTGCGCCAATCACAGGCTCCTCCGGGATTGCTCGGGGCAGTAGTGAGAGGATCGCCGGCCGCGGTCGCCGCCTTCCTGTTCGTCGGTCTCTTCCACGATACCTTTTTCGACGGGGAGGTGATCTTCAACCTGTGGTTTGCCATGGCAGCCTCGCTGGCGGCACTGGCACTTTCACGAAACTGGCCGCTGCAACGACCTGGGAACCAGCTGGGGACAGGCCCAATCCCCCGGGAGACAATTCCCGCTGAAATTACTGGGAAAACAGCCGAAAATACAGCGCCAGAGGCCGGGGACAGGCCCAGGGGGGGTGGCAGTAATTCTGCAGTGATTGCCGAGGGTTGCTGGTGGCTGCTGGTGGTGGCGACAGTCTTGCTGAACCGCCAGACTACAGCGGGAATGGCGATTGCCATGGCCGGCGGGGGAGTGGCGGCACTGCTTTCCAGGCAGTTGTCCCGGCTGCTTCCCGTAGGGTTGCTGCTGGGGGTGGGCGGCAACTGGCATGGGGGGGATTGGGCACTGCTGGGCCTGCTGGTGGTTGCCCTGGTGCTTGCCGGTGCGGGCTGGAGACTCGATAGAATATCGTGCAAAAACAGTGGGCTGGGGGAGCAGGGGAGGCTCGGCGAGAGTGTGAGAAACATTCGGCTGGCACTCGTGGTGATGCTGGCGGGAACATGGAGCCTGGCGGCAATCGCCCACCTGTTGCTTCACTTCCGCACCACGGTGCATGTCGAACCGGGATCGCTGGTGCTGCTGCCGGTGTCAGCGGCCGTCGCCGGCATCTGGATTGGCCTGGACGGGTTGGTGCGTCGAGGTCTGGACGCCGACAGGGACGGTCTGCCGCGACTGGGGGCGCTGCGCTTCAGGCTGGCAATCTCGTTGTTGCTGCTGGCCGGACTGCTGCTGATTGCCTGAACGGCAGGTGGCATTCGCACCGTGCCCTACCAGGGCACCGCACCGTCGATTCTGGTCAGGCCGGCCGTCCGCATCGCTTCCACGGCCTGGCGGTGCTCGGCGGCAAAGATGCTACGGGTCAGTTCCGGGTGCCTGTCGGCGCGATGGCAGGGCCGGTACTGCGCCATGACGTTGACATAGGTGTGGGGCGAAAGATCGGCCAGGAAGGCGGCCGCCTGGCGGGAACCGGCCAGGTTCTCGGGCAGGACCAGATGGCGGACCAGCAGGCCCCGCCGGGCGATACCCCGGTCATCGATGAACAGGTCGCCCACCTGGCGGTGCATCTCGGTGACGGCTGCCCGTACCACCCGGGGGTAGTCGGCGGCCTGGCAAAAGCGGCGGGCCGGTTCCTCGTCGGTGAACTTGAGATCCGGCATGTAGATGTCCACCACGCCGTCGAGCAGACGGAGCGTCTCGACCGACTCGTAACCGCCGCAGTTGTAGACGATAGGCAGGACCAGGCCTTGCTCCACGGCCAGAACCAGCGCCTGGAGGATCTGCGCAGTGACGTGGGTGGGAGTGACCAGGTTGAGGTTGTGGCAACCCAGAGACTGGATGTGCAGAAACATGCGGGCCAACTCGCCGGCGCCAACCAACTGGCCGGCCGGCGACTGGGAGATGTCCCAGTTCTGGCAGAAATCGCAGTTGAGGTTGCAGCCGGCGAAGAACACCGTTCCCGAGCCGTTCCTGCCCACCAGGCAGGCCTCCTCCCCGAAATGCGGCCCCAGGGAGGACACCCGCGCCAGCTTGCCGGTACGACAGTCGCCCTGCTCGTCTTGCCAGCGGTCGACCCCGCAGCGGCGCGGGCAGGTTCGGCAAGGGCTCTGCAGCCTCCGTGCCTGCTCCACCCGCCTGGCCAGCTCGCCGCTCCGGGCCAGGTGCAGGTATGCCGGGGGAAAAGTATCCATGTTGCCGGGCATGATACCCGCGGCGCAAAAACCTTGGCAAGTCCACCTGTCTGAGGTTAGTCTGGCGCCGTTTGCAACTGGCCCAGGGAGGACCGGAGCATGAAGGGCATCATCCTGGCGGGCGGTGCGGGCACGCGCCTGTATCCCATCACCAAGAGCCTGTCCAAGCAGCTGCTGCCGCTGTACGACAAGCCCATGATCTACTACCCGCTGTCGGTGCTCATGCTGGCGGGAATTCGCGACATTCTCGTCATTTCCACCCCGCGTGACCTGCCCCTGTACCGCGACCTGCTGGGCGATGGCTCCCAGCTGGGGCTGTCGTTCAGCTACCAGCAGCAGGATCATCCCCGGGGCCTGGCCGACGCCTTCCTGGTGGGCGAGAGTTTCGTGGCCGGGCAGCCGGTGGCGCTCATCCTGGGTGACAACGTCTTCTACGGCCAGCGCCTGAGCGAGATCCTGCAGCGAGCCGCCGGCCTGACGGAAGGTGCCCTGGTGTTCGGCTACTACGTCAAGGATCCCCGCTCCTTCGGAGTGGTGGAATTCGACGGGGGTGGCCGGGTGCTGTCGCTCGAGGAAAAACCGCAAAAACCCCGCTCGAACTACGCCGTCCCCGGCCTGTACTTCTACGATGGTGAAGTGTGCCAGATGGCCCGTCGGCTGCAGCCCTCGGCACGGGGCGAGCTGGAGATAACCGATCTCAACCGCTTGTACCTGGAGCGGGGCCGGCTGCAGGTGGAGCTTTTCGGCCGGGGCATGGCCTGGCTGGACACCGGCACCTACGAGGGATTGCTCGAGGCGGCCAACTTCGTGCACACGGTGCAGAAGCGCCAGGGGCTTTACATCGCCTGCATCGAGGAGATTGCCTTTCGCATGGGCTATATCGACACCGCCGGGCTCGAAGCCCTGGCCGCTCCCCTGCGCAAGACCCCCTATGGCGAGTACCTGCAGGACATAGCCGCCGAGGATCGTTGAACGGAGCCGGGGATGAACTTCACGGCCACCAAGACGCCCATCGAAGGTTTGCTGGTGATCGAACCGCGCCGCTTCGGCGACGAGCGCGGTTTTTTCATGGAGACCTACCGGCGCAACCAGTTCGCCGAACTGGGCATCGACTGCGACTTCGTCCAGGACAACCACTCGCGCTCTGCCCGGGGCACCTTGCGGGGGCTGCATTTCCAGAAGCGCCACCCCCAGGCCAAGCTGGTGCGGGTGCTGCGCGGGCGGGTGTTCGACGTGGCCGTGGACCTGCGCCGGGGCTCGGCCAGCTTCGGCAGCTGGTACGGGCTGGTGCTCGACGACCGGCGGCACCGGCAGCTTTTCATACCGGTCGGTTTCGCCCACGGTTTCCTGGCCTTGAGTGACGGTGCCGAGGTGGCATACAAGTGCTCTACCTACTACCGGCCCGATGACGAGGGCGGCTTGCGCTGGGACGATCCCCGGCTGGCCATCGACTGGCCCCTGGCGGAGGCGGGCGGCGAGCCGATTCTCAGCGACAAGGACCGCTCCTGGCCGTTGCTCGAGCAGCTGCAACTAGAGCACTGAGGGGAAGGGGACCGGAGCATGAACAAGGTGCTCGTTACCGGGGCGCAGGGCCAGCTGGGCAGGGACCTGGTGAAGTACCTGCTCGGCCTCGGGGTCGATGTCGTTGCCACCGACGTGGGGGAGCTGGACATCGCCGACCTGGCCGCTGTCAGGCAGGCGCTGGCGACGGGAGGACCACAGGCGGTGGTCAACTGTGCCGCCTATAACGATGTCGACCGCGCCGAGCGGGACTGGCGCGCGGCCCTGGACATAAACGGGCTGGGCCCGCGCAACCTGGCCATCGCCTGCGAGGAGGCTGGCATACCCCTGATGCACTTTTCCACGGACTTCGTCTTTGCCGGGGACAAGGGCTCGCCGTATACCATCGCCGACGAGCCCGCTCCCCTGGGGGCCTATGCCCGCAGCAAGCTGCTGGGTGAAAGGATGGTGGCCGGGTTGTGCCGGCGTCACTTCGTGGTACGCCTGAGCTGGGTGTTCGGCGACAGCGGGGAGGTGAACTTCCCCCGCAAGGTGCTCGGCTGGGCAAAGGACCGGGAGGTGATCCGCGTTGTCGACGACCAGGTCTCCCGGCCGGCCTATACCCCCGACCTGGTTCCGCCGCTGTGGAAGTTGTTGAAAAGCGGGGCCTTCGGACTCTACCACCTGGCCAACGAGGGGATCTGCTCCCGGTTCGAATGGGCCAGCCACCTGGTGCGATCGGCCGGGCTGGGCACCACGGTGAAACCGGCCAGGACGGCGGACTTTTCCGAGGCGGCCCGGCGGCCGGTATACTCCGCCTTGGATCTCTATCCCCTGGATGACATGTTCGGCACCCTGCCGCACTGGCGGGATGCCAGCGACCGCTTCCTGGCGGCAATTGGAGTGAAGAAATGACCACGGTACTGGTCACCGGTGGAGCCGGCTTCATCGGTTCGAACTACGTGCGCCACTTGCTGGAGACCGAGCCCGGTGCAAAGGTGGTGGTGATCGACAAGCTGACCTATGCCGGGAACCTGGCCAACCTGCGGGATCTGCCCTCCGGGCAGGCCGGGCGCCTGAGCTTCCACAAAGTAGACGTGGCCGACGCCCCGGCGGTGGCCGAGGTGTTTTCCAGGTTCCAGCCTCGCTCGGTCGTTCATTTCGCCGCGGAAAGCCACGTGGATCGTTCAATACACGAACCACAGGTGTTTCTGAAGACTAACGTGGTTGGAACTCAAGTATTGCTTGATGCCTGCAGGGAGTCATGGAAGGTAAGTGATGGCTGGCAGGAAGGGACGGTCTTCCTGCAGGTGTCGACCGACGAGGTCTACGGTACCCTCGGCCCCGAGGGCCGCTTCACCGAGGATACCCCGCTCGCTCCCCGCAGTCCCTATTCCGCCTCCAAGGCGGCGGCCGACATGCTGGTGATGGCCTACCACAACACCTACGGGCTGCCGGTAGCCGTGACGCGCTGCTCCAACAACTACGGTCCTTACCAGTTTCCGGAAAAGCTCATCCCCTTGATGATAAGGAACGCCCTGAACCACGAGCCGCTGCCGGTATACGGAGACGGCCGCCAGGTACGCGACTGGCTGCACGTGGAGGATCATTGCCGGGCACTGGAGCTGGTGCGCCGGCGGGCCCGGCCGGGTTCGGTGTACAACATCGGCGGCGGCACCGAGATGGAGAACATCGAGCTGGTGAAGCTGCTCGTCGCCAAGCTGCGGGAGGTCGTCGCAGACACCGCCGTCGACGAGGGTCTCATTCGCCACGTCACCGATCGGCCCGGCCACGATCGGCGCTACGCCATCGATGCCAGCAGGATTGGCGACGAGCTGGGCTGGAGGCCGCAGGTGGCGTTTGCCGATGGTCTCGAGCGAACCATTCGCTGGTACATCGAGCACACGGACTGGCTGGAGAGCATAATCTCCGGGGAATACATGGACTTCTACGAAAAGAATTACCGCGACCTGGCCCCCGGCCGGGCGGGTTGAGAAGCTCCGGCATGGCTGCCGGTTGCGTCATAGTGATTCCGGCCAGGTACCGCTCGAGCCGCTTTCCCGGCAAGGTGCTGGCACCGCTCCAGGGCCGGCCCATGATCGAACACGTGGTCAGGAGAGCCTCCCGGGCCCGGGGAATAGACGAGGTCATGGTGGCCACCGACGACGAGCGAATCCGCGGCGCCGTCGAGGCCTTCGGCGGCAAGGCCGTCATGACCTCGCCGGAGCATCGCTGTGGCACCGACCGGGTGGCCGAGCTGGCCCGGGGACTTGCCGCCGGCACCGAAATCGTGGTCAACCTGCAAGGGGACGAACCGTTGATAGACCCGCGGGCCATCGAGGCGGTCATTGAACCGCTGCGCACCGATACCGGGCTGCCTGCCGCCACCCTGATGAAACGCATCACAGACGAGGGCGAACTGCATGACCCCAACGTGGTCAAGGTGGTGGTCGACCGGGAAGGCTTCGCGCTGTACTTCTCCCGTGCCTGCATCCCCCATCTCCGGAAGCCGGGCTCGGGAGAGGTGTACAAGCACGTGGGCCTGTACGCTTACCGGCGCCGCTTCCTGCTGGAGCTGGCCTCCCTGGAGCAGACCCCGCTGGAAAAGGCCGAATCGCTGGAGCAGCTGCGCATACTGGAACACGGTCACCGCCTGAAGGTGGTGGAGACGGATTTCCGGTCTCTCAACGTCGACACGCCCGAGCACCTGGCCCGGGCGGCCGCGCTGCTGGAGGATTGACGGCATTGCCGTCGGGGAAGGTGTCATGACTGCAGCCAGGCAGGAACCCGGTATGAAACCGGTCGAGATCGGCGACATCGTCATGGGCGGCGGCAATCCACTGGTGCTGGTGGCCGGACCCTGTGTCATCGAAAGCGAGCAGCACCTGCTCGACGTGGGGGCGGCGATAAAGCGGATGTCCCGGCAACAGGGAGTGCCCTTCATCCTCAAGAGCAGCTTCGACAAGGCCAACCGCTCCTCCATCGCTTCCTACCGGGGACCGGGGCTGCAGCGGGGGCTGGCCATCCTGCAGCGGGCCCGCAGCGAGCTCGGGGTGCCGTTGCTGTGCGACGTCCACGACAGCGGCCAGGTGGAGGCGGTGGCAGCGGTGGCCGACATCCTGCAGGTGCCGGCGTTCCTTTCCCGGCAGACGGACCTGCTCTGCGCCGTGGCTCGCAGCGGCAAGCCGGTGAACGTGAAGAAGGGCCAGTTCCTGGCTCCCGAGGACATGGGCAACGTGGTGGAGAAGATCACGCACTGCGGCAACGACGCCATCATCCTCACCGAGCGGGGAGCGAGTTTCGGCTACCACAACCTGGTGGTGGACATGCGCTCGCTGGTAATCATGCGCCGCTTCGGCCACCCGGTGATGTTCGATGCCACCCATTCGCTGCAGTTGCCGGCCGCGCAGGGAAGTTGTTCCGGCGGCCAGCGCCAGTTCGTACTCCACCTGGCCCGGGCGGCCGCCGCCGTGGGCATCGACGCCCTGTTCCTGGAGGTTCACCAGGATCCAGACCAGGCCCCCTGCGACGGGCCCAACATGCTCAGGCTGGACGACCTGCCCGATCTGCTCGGGCAGGTGAGCCGCATCGACAAACTGGTCAAGGAGCGGGCATGGACGTCCTGAAGGAAGCGGGCCTGGTGCTGGACAGGGAGCTGGCCGCCATCACCTGGACCCGGGAAAACCTCGGTGCCGGCTTCGTCGCTGCCGTGGAGACCCTTTTCGGTTGCCGGGGCAAGGTGGTGGTCAGCGGGCTGGGCAAGTCGGGGCTCATCGGGCGCAAGATCGCCGCCACCCTGGCCAGCACCGGCACCCCGGCGGTGTTCATGCATCCGGCGGAAGGCATGCACGGCGACCTGGGCATGATAGTGCGCGGTGACGTGGCGGTACTGCTGTCCAACAGCGGGGAGACCGAGGAGATAGTCCGCCTGGTGCCCAGCGTGCGCCGCATCGATGTCCCCATCGTGGCCCTGACCTGTCGTCCCGACTCCACCCTGGCCCGGCATGCCACCCAGGTGTTGCTCGTCGGTGGCGACGGTGATACCGGTCCCGACGGACTGGTGCCCACGTCCAGCACCACCGCCATGCTGGCCGTGGGTGACGCCCTGGCCGTGGTGCTACTGAAGATGCGCGGCTTCGACAGGGAAGACTTCGCCAGGCTGCATCCGGGCGGCTCCCTGGGACGGAAGCTGCTGCTGCAGGTGGACGACATCATGCATGCCGGTGAGGCTGTCCCCATCGTCGAGCTGCAGGCGGGCATGAAGGAGGCCATCATCGAGATGACCGGAAAGGGGCTGGGGGCGGTGTGCGTGGTCGATGCTGCCGGCGTGCTGGCGGGCATCGTCACCGACGGCGACCTGCGCCGCGCCATCGAGAGGTTTCCCAACCTGCTGGAGAAGAATGCCGCCGAGATCATGACCCGTGAACCGGTGACCATCCGTGCCGGCACCCTGGCGGCGGAGGCGGTGCGGCTGATGGAGGAACGGCCCAGCCAGATCAGCGTGCTGCCGGTCGTCGACGAGCGGCACCGACCCCGGGGCCTGGTGCGCCTCCACGACCTGGTCAAGGCCGGGGTGGCGTGAAGCTAGGCCTGCCCGGCTAGGTAGGTGGATTTCTTGCGGGTACCGTCCCACCTGACATCGGGAATCAACGCATGGGCCCGGGCCTCGATACGATTACGGTACTTGAGCAGATCCTGGAGCATGATCTTCAACTCGGCCTCGATGTCGTGGGTGGGTTTGTATCCCAAGTCGAGCAGGTGCTGGTGGTCGGGTTGGTAATAATGCTCTTCCTGTTCCAGTCGGGGGTTTTCCAGGTTCCTCACCTGCACGTCCAGGTCTAGTTCGGCAGCCACCTTCTGCACCTTCCGGGCGAGTTCGGTGATGTCGTAGACTTCCTCGAACTGGTTGAAAACCCGGTACTCGCCGGCTGGCGGGGGGTTTTCGATGGCAATGGTCAAACACTGCATGGAATCGCGCAGGGGAAGGAAACCGCGCTTCTGGTGTCCCTTGCCGTACGGTGTCAGCGGCTGCCCGATCACGGCCTGGGCACAGAAGCGATTGATGGCTGTTCCAAAACACTGATCGAAATCGAAACGGGTGAACAGGCGCTCATCGTCGCCCATCTCGTCGATACGCGTACCGAACACCACCCCCTGCATGATGTCGGTCGAACGCAGCCCCCATATCTTGCAGGCGAACATCACGTTGTGGGTGTCGTGCACCTTGGTCAAGTGATACCAACTGCCCGGCTGGCGGGGGAAGGGCAGGCGGTCCTTCCGGCCCCGGTATTCGATCTCGAAGAATCCCTCGGGAATGTCCACGTTGGGAGTACCGTATTCCCCCATGGTGCCGAGTTTCACCAAGTGCACCTGGGGACAGGTGTCTCGCATGGCGTGGAGAATGTTCAGGGTGCCAATCAGGTTGTTTTGATGGGTGAAATTGCAATGGTGAACGTCAACCATGCTGTAGGGGGCTGACGGCATCTCTGCCAGGTGGACTATGGCTTCGGGTTGAAAGGAGCGGAAGAAGTTCCAGACGAAGTTATAGTCGGTCAGATCGCCCTTGATGAACTGGAGATTCTTGCCGAACCGTTCGCGGAAGGCCTGGATGCGCTCGGTCATTCTTCTGATGGGGGTGGCGGAATGCGAGCCCATCTCGGCCACCCAGTCTCGCCGGAGGTAGCAATCGGTACCGGCCACCTGGTGCCCGCGCGCGGTCAGGTACTGCGCCAGTGAGAACCCGAGGTAGCCATCAACTCCTGCAATGAATACTCTCATGTCACTCTCCTTGGAGGCGCCGGTGGGTGGCGGCCTCGTTCCTGTGCTTCAACCTTGCCGGGAGGGACTCGCTGCGACCGGGTATTCCCTTGACCAGTGACCATTCTGGTACGTTGCTGGTCACCAGGCATCCGGCAGCGATGATCGATCCCCGGCCAACATGGATTCCCGGTAAAATCGTGGCGTTGGCGCCAATGCTGACGTCGTCCGCGATTCGCGGTCCGGCCGGCTGATACTCGCGGCGCAGTCTCTGGGGGTAACGATCATTGGTAAAAGCTACTCCCGGTCCGATAAAAACGCGGTTTCCTACCACGCTGTGAGAGGCAATGCAAACACCGGATTCAATCTTCACGTCGTCACCGATTGTGACGTTGTTCTCAATGATGGCGTTTGAGCCCACCACCACCCGATCGCCGAGCTGGCAGAACTGGCGCACCAGAGAACCGTGGCCGCTCTGGAAGTCGTCGCCGATGGTCACGTCGGCGTAGATTACCGAGAATGTCCGGATCAGGGCTCGCTGGCCCACCCTCAGCGGCAGGGCCCCGGGTCTCCAGACGAACCCGACCAGACAAGGGCGCAGGACCCGGCAGCCTGCTCCCAGCTGGCAACTTTCCTTTTTTTCTCTATCGCTTGCGGTGGTCATGGCAGTTCTTCTGATACCGGGCCCCGGGCGTGGCTCCGAAATGGAGAGGCCAGGCAAGGGGCAACAGCTACCGTTCAGCGAGGAGTTTCTACCACAGCCGGGGTCGAAAAGCCAAGGGCGAGTTGCCCGGGACTTGGTCTGCGGCGGGCGATAGTTGACCGCGCATAGATGGTGTGCGAAAAACTGGCAGGAAACTGCTGGCATTGAGAGGGCAAGAGCATGGCAGAGAAGAAGGAAGTAAGCCAGGCAGGGAATGAACCGGCAGGGAACGACTCCACCGCTGCGGCTGAAGGCAGCAGCGGGAAAGCCTTGGCCCTGCTGGTTCTGGGCATGCACCGCAGTGGTACTTCAGCGGTGACCAGGACGCTTAACCTGCTGGGTGCCGCCTTGCCGGGTGATCTCATCGAACCATCTGAGAATGACAACGTTACCGGCTTCTGGGAGTCGCGCCGGGTGGCGCTGCTGAACGACGAGATACTGCAGACCCTGGGAACGACTTGGAATGACGTATCCGCGCTGCCATCTGGGTGGCTGTCTTCGCCCGTGGTACCGGGCTTTCGCCAGCGGGCGCTGGATCTCCTCGATGAGTACTTCCGGGGCCGGCCATTTTTCGTGCTCAAGGATCCTCGTATGTGCCGCTTGCTTCCCTTCTGGAAGGAGGTCTTGGAGGCGTTCGCGGCCGAGCCCAGGTTCGTTCACGTGGTGCGAAATCCACTGGAAGTGGCCAGGTCGCTGAACAGGCGCAACGGTTTCGGACAGACCCGTTCACTGATGATGTGGTTGCGTCACAACATCGATGCGGAACTGGCGACTCGCGGCAGCAGCCGGGTGTTCATCAGCTATTCTGAACTGCTGGAAGACTGGCAGCGGACCATGCGCATGGTGTCTCGGAGCCTCCATCTGGCCTGGCCGCGCTTTTCCGCCCAAGCACAGGCGGAAATCGAGGTCTTTCTCTCGGACAGCCTGCGTCACCACCGAGAGCGCGATGACGGCATAGAAAAGCGCAATGGAGTTCCGCCGCTGGTGAAGTCCTTGCACAGGTTGCTCCACGAGGCTTGTATCCGGGGCCAGGAGCCCGATGTCCAGGGGCTGGACAGGATCAGGCGGCAGTTGGATGAGTCCGATGCCGTTTATGGGGTGATCGTGGCCGAACAGAAACGCGAGTTGATCACCCACCGTAACGTCATCAAGGGCCTGCGCCGGCAGCAGGAGGAAAGTCAGCAGGCCAGGGAGATGTTGCAGCAGGAAAACTCCCGCTTGGCTGAACAAGCGCAGCAACTGCAAAAAGACCTGGTGCAGTTGCAACAAGCGCAGGAGGAACTTGCCAAGCAGGTCGAAAGCAGGCAGCAACTGGTCGAACGCCTGGAGCAGCAGCAACGGCGCAAGGATGATCAGATTGCCGCGTTGCAGGCACAGGTGCACCAAGCCGAGCAACAGTTGCACGAACTGCAACGGGCCGTGAACACCCTGCAAACCAAGACACGTGAGTACATGCAGGAAATCTCTGCACGGGCACGGCAGCAACAACAGGACCAGCAGCGAGGCATCAGCCAACAACTGGAAAGGATTTCCCGGCAGATTGCCTTCGGCAATCAGAAACAACAAGCATTGAGCAAGAAGCTGGATACCCTGCTGGCCCACCTGGAACGAAAAGGGCAAACCCTGGCTGGCCGCCTGGCAAGAACTTTCGGCGATGGCTTGAGCAAGGTAGCCGGTAGGGTTCACTTCCAGGCCGATGCCAAGCTCCGCTTTGCGGGTTACCTGGCCCGGCTGTCGTTGTCACCGGAAGTGGAGCCGCTGAAGCTGTTGAGCGATTTTCTGTTACTCAAGCGTTCCGGCCTATTCGATTACCGCTACTATCTCGATCATTATCCCGAGGTGGCCCGGCAGAAGATAAACCCCATCCTCCACTACCTGGAGCGGGGGGCGGCCGAGGGCAAGAATCCCAGTCGTCACTTCGATACCAACTTCTACCTGGAGAAGTATCCCGAGGTGGCCGGCAAGGAGATCAATCCACTGGTACATTATCTGCGGGAAGGCCGTAGCCGGGGGATGAAAAAGGGTGAAGTAACCGCCGCCAAGCCGGCACCTGGTTCGGCTGCTGCCGCGGGGGGCAGGCTGACCTATACCTCCTATGCCGGCCGCCCGTTCAAGAAACACACGGCCTTCATGGAATACCTGTGCGCCTCGATGGCGGATCCCTTCATTCTCCAGCATCCCTTTTCACCGGAGGAAACCTATCTCCTCGACTACATGGATTACCTCAAGGAAGTATACCGGCACCGCTACCAGGCAGCTTCCCAGCATGACCTGGTATCGGTGATCATGCCGGCCTACAATCGTGGCAGTATCATCGCCAGGGCCGTCGAGTCTGTCAGGGAGCAATCCTACCAGAACTGGGAGTTGCTGGTGGTGGACGATTGTAGCCAGGACGATACCGCCGATGTCGTCAGGAGTATTGCCGACGAACGGATAAAGGTGTTCTCTCTTGACGAGAACCGCGGCGCCGCAGGAGCCCGAAACCTCGGTATCAAAAAGGCCCGGGGTAAGTACCTGGCATTTCTGGACAGTGACGATGTGTGGGATCCTGATTTTCTGCTGATCATGGTCAATGAGCTGCGTCGCCATCCCGGTCTTCGCTTTGCCTATTCGGCCCTTCGGACCTGGTGGGAAAAGGACTTCCAGCCGGGCAATAAATCCCGCAACTTCCGTCGCATACACTTCGGGGTGTTCAACCGGGCCCTGCTGGAAAACCACAACTATCTGAGCATCATCAGCGTGTTGTTCGAACGCTCGTTGCTCGAGGAGTACGGAGGTTTCGCCGAGGATTTGAAAAGGATGGAGGATCACGAGTTGTTCTTGCGGATTACCGAGCATGAAGGAGTCTTGCCGGTTGCCATTCCCCTTGCTGACTATATCGTCGAGCCCCAGCGGCGGCGGGTCAGCCTGGCCCACCGGGGTTCGGCGGACAAGGCCCTGGCCACCATGCGTCGCAATCTGCAAGAGGGCTGCCTGGTGGAGCCTGAGTTGCTCGAGGTTCCCGTGGAACAGGAACTCTACGGTGCGACGGCAACGCCTCCTGCCCGAAGCAGCGGTACCGTGTCGGTGATAATCCCCAGTTACGAGTGCCTCGATCACCTGAAGTCGTGTATCAACTCCCTGAAGAGCTACACCAGTGACTTCGAGATGGTAATTGTCGATAACGCCTCTGCGACCCCCGTGGTCGATTACCTGAAGCAACTGCCCGAAGAAGGACACAAGCTGATTTGCAACGATTGGAATGCCGGGTTCTCCTATGCCGTGAATCAGGCGCTGGAACAGGTTCCCGAAGACCATGACGTGGTGATACTGAACAACGATGTCGTCGTCACTCCCGGCTGGCTGGACGCCCTGGCCCAGGCGGCTTACCACGACGACAGCATCGGCATGGCCGCTCCCCGCCAGGTGCTGCTGGCCGGTGATCCAGAGGTGAAACGCCACGTTCCCTACGCCAGCAGCGATTTCGAGATGGATATCAACCTGTCGCTGATTCACCGGAATGTCATCGATCCCTTCTACGATCCCACCGCCGGTCTGGTGGAGCTCAACTTTGCTCCTTTCTGTTGCGTCTTCATAAGGAAAGATGTGCTGTCACAGGTCCGTCTGCTCGATCACCTGGCTGGATTTCATTATGGTTCCGATTCCTCGTTCTGCTCGCTGGTACGGCACCAGTTGAAACGTAGAATCGTCTACACCAGTCGTTCGAAGATCTATCATTTCCATCGCCAGGCCGCCCAGCACCTGAAGAGCACCAACTCCAGGTTGCACCGGGCCATGTTTACCGTTAACCGCTTCGATGAAATCGCCGCGCATTTCGGCGGGCCGCTGGCAGGCCAGACCGGTGGCGGGAACTAGGGCCTGTGCCGGAGGCGTTCCTGTAGCAGCTTGACAATCCGGTCGGCCAACCGGTCCCACGAATCTTCTCGCAGCATTTCGTTCAGCCGGGAGTTTGCGGGAGCTGCTTTCTGTTGCAGGGCCTGTTCCACGGCGGCGATGAAATCCGCGCTGCTCCCGGCGACCCTGATGTGGTTGCGGAATTTGCCCAGGTTGTCTATGTCTGTAGCCACCACCGGTACTCCCAGGGCCAGGTAAAGCGGCAGCTTGAGCGGGTGCATGCCGGCGGTCATGGCATTGCGGGCGTGTGGCAGCAGGGCCACGTCGAAGTTTCCGATGTAGCGCCTGACCAGTGGGTAGGGACGGACACCCAGGAAATGTACGTTGGGCAGGCCGCGCAGGTCGAGCACGCTCTTGTCCAGGTGTACGGATCCGATGAGTACCAGTTGCCAGTCGGGTCGCTGCCGGGCCAGCTCGCGCAGCAAGTCGCGATCGAGGCGGGATGACAGGTTTCCCGTATAGCCGATGCGGGGTTGGGGGATGGATGCCAGGTCGGCGGGTATTTCCGCGCCGTCCTGCGGATGCTCGATTTCCACCCCGTTGGGAACCAGTTCCGCAGTCTGGCCCAGTCCCGCTGCGGCATCCACCAGGCGCCGGCAGTTGGCCAGAACCAGGTCGCTGGCAGTGACGATCTCGGCAACATTATCACGCACCGCTCGTGCTCGAGCCGGGTCCTGCGAATAGAAGGTGGCCTGGTCGTCCACCAGGTCGGCCACGATCAAGGCCGGCGACAGTTCCCGCACCAGCCTGCGGAAGGAAAAGCAGGTGGGATAGAAAAAGAAAACTGCTGTTTCCGGCCTAACTCCGGACCGGGCCAGGCACGAGGAGACGAAAGAAGCGAAGCGCTCCCGGCCGAGCCTGGCGGCGACACTGGCGGGCAGCGAGTCAGTGAGCGTCTGCGGCAGCAGATAGACGAAACTTCGTCTGTCGGGACCGGCCAAGCCCCAGGCGCGGGACAGGGTGTTGGCGACCACCAGCCTGCCGTGAGAAAGGTGAGTGGGACGGCGCAGCTCCCAGGCCAGGCGTGCCAGCGAGATGGGGGCGTCGAAGTGGACCACTCTTCGCACGGCGGGATGGTGCGCCAGGTACTTTGCCAGCATCTCCTGGCGTCGTCCGTAGATGCCGCTGTCGTTTTGTTTCCAGAAAAAGACGATGTCCAGGTCTCGAGCGCTGGCCTTTCCCGGACGCCGGCCTTCGGCGGGCGGCGGCCGCCGCTTCCGGCCGTAAGTCGTCTCGAGATAGTCAAGCAGTTTCGTGGTGTTGTCAGCTAAAGCTGGTGGCCTGCTTGATGCCTCGCGAAGCAGTTTCTTCAGCCGGGGGAGGTTTGCCGAATAGCTGAACTCGTCCAGGAACACGGAACGTAGTTCCAGTGCCCGGCGCCTCATGAGCGGTGCCTGCGCCAGGGCGCGATCGAGTTCACTATCAAGATTCTCCGGGGTAACCGGGGTGAGTAAGCCTCTTTCCGCCAGTGACTTCAGGGGACCGACCGGGGTTGCCAGTATAGGGACGCCCATGGCCAAGGCATCGGTGAACTTGGCCGGTACTTGATAACCACTCACCGGGCTGGCAGGATCCTGCAGCAGGCATACGGCGTCGGCGATCATCAACGTTTCCGGCAGCTGTGAGAAGGCGATTCCCGGCAACATGCGCACCAGGCGGGGAGGGCTGCGCAGTAATTTCCAGGCCAGCCGGGGATCTTTTATTCCACCGACGATACACAGCTTGTAGCGGGGATTGGCCAGGCGTTGCAGGGCATCGCGCAGATCGACGAGACCCTTGTGGCGGCGTGGCGTTCCCAGAAACAGCACTACCCGGTCTTTGGGACCATAGCCGAAGGACGAGCGGATTGCCTGGCGATCGTACCGCCCGGGGTCGAAGGATCTCTCGTCCCGGGCATGGGCGATGATCTCGCCCCCGAACTTCTCCTGCAGCAACTCGTTGCTGGTGCTCTTGGTGGGGAAATCATCGATCAGCGACTCGCACAGGCGTGTCCAGGACTCGGTGAACGGCAGGTTGAAATCGGCACTGCCCCTGAATGCCTCAATCTCTTCCTGTTTCAAGGGTCCTTGTCTGGCGAAGAACGCCGTTTCCAGGTCGTCGATGTCCAGCAGCAACGGCCGGGGCCGGTACCGGCATGCCAGGGCGGCCAGGGCCAGGGAGGGAAGGCGTGGCTTCGACACCAGCAGAAGATCTCCGTCAATCTGGCGCGCCATCTCTTTCATCAGCGTCCAGTGTGCCGGAAAGGCGTCGCCCTTGAAGGATTTGATCGGCAGGGAACTGCCTGCCAGCGGCGGCCAGACCCTTCCGCCATAGCGGTCGAAACGGGCTCCGACGATTTCCACCCGGAAACCTCTGGCCAGCATGTCGGCCAGGAGCATGGCCCGGCCGACGGCGTTGTGGCACAGGTCCCAGGCCACGACGGTTATCTTGCCGATCCTTGTTGATATCTTCCCGTTTTGCATGTGGATTCGCAGCCTAGCACCAGCCCGGGTGGCCCGTCAATGTCACAGTCTCGCAGGGAGGTTTGAGCCTGGTGCCCGAGGTCGCTGGCCAACTTGACAGCAACCCTGGCGCGTGGGAAAGAATGCGCACCATGCAGTCAACTCTGGCGAACCTCTGGCAGCGAAGACACTTGTTGCGCATGCTGGTCAGTTCCAACCTCAAGCGCCAGAACAAGAATACCGTACTCGGTTACCTGTGGTGGCTGCTCGATCCCATGCTGATGACAGCCGTCTACTACGTACTGGTCGCGGTGCTGTTCAAGCGACACGACAAGGACTCGCCATACGTGTTTTTCCTGATGGTGGGCCTGCTTTCCTGGAAGGCTTTTTCCGATTCGCTGGCACAGTCCGTGCTGGTTTTCAAGGGTCAGGCTCCGCTGGTGCGTTCCATTGGCTTTCCCAAGGTGGTTCTGCCCCTTTCCATCGTGCTTTCCAACGGCATCTATTTCATGATTGCCTTGCTGGTCGCCTTTGGACTGGGACTGGCCTATGGGCCATCCTGGGGCACCTGGCCCAGCCTGTACTATCTGCTGTTGCCGATACCGATCATCATTCAGCTGGTGATGGCTGCGGGATTTTCGTTGATCGTCTGCACCCTGGGGGTGTTTTTCCACGATACGGCCAATATCTTGAACCACATTCTACGCATGTGGTTTTTTCTCACGCCGGTCCTGTATCCCCTGACCAGAGTGCCGACGAAGCTGCTACCGGTATTCCGACTGAACCCCTTCAGTGAAATCCTGCCCATCTACCGCGATATCATCATTCATGGGCGTATGCCGCTTCTATCTGACATTCTCTACTCGGCGGCGGCTGCCCTGGTGGTGGGAGTGTTCGGTTACCTGTTCTTCCGTCGCTACGAGGGGCGCCTGGTGCAAAGATTATGAATCGGGATCACGTCATCGAGGTCAGTAACGTGAGCATGTGCTTCCGGGTGCCGCGATCCAAGCGCCGCACCCTGCGCGAAGCGGTGTTTCGCTCCATGCTGCGCCGCGACGAGATCGTCGAGGTGTGGGCCTTGCGCGACGTCAGCTTCGCGGTAAGGCGGGGCGAGGGGTTCGGTATCATCGGCTCCAACGGCGCCGGCAAGAGCACCTTGTGCCTGCTTCTTTCCCAGATCATGGAGCCCACCTCGGGCACGGTGCAGGTCGACGGCCAGGTCTCGGCGCTGCTGACCCTGGGGGTGGGCTTCCAGGGTGATCTTACCGGCCGCGACAACATCTACCTCAACGGCGTCTACCTGGGCCTGACCCTGGACGAGATCCGCTCCCGCCAGGACGAGATCATCGCCTTCGCCGAGCTGGCCGATTCCATCGACATGCCGGTGCGCACGTACTCATCAGGGATGCGGGCACGCCTGGCCTTCAGTATCGCCCAGGCGGTGCGCCCGGAGATCCTCATCCTCGACGAGCTGATGGGGGTGGGGGATATCAGCTTCAAGAAAAAGAGTACCGAGCGCATGAAGCAACTAATTTCCGAGAGCAAGGCCCTGGTGGTGGTGTCACATTCCATGGGCACCATTCGCGAGCTGTGCTCCCGGGTGGTATGGCTGGAGCGGGGCCGGCTGGTGGCCGAGGGGCCCACCGAGGAAGTCGTGTCCCGCTACGAGCGGGAAGCCCTGGGCGAAAAAGGGAAGAACTGAACATGCCCCGCTCGTGCATGGTGGTCCACGAGTACTACCCGCGGGATTTCCGGGTGCGCCGCCAGGCCCGGGCCCTGGCCGCCGCCGGCTGGCAGGTCGATATCGTTTGCCTGCGCCGGCCCGGCCAGCCGGCCCGGGAGCAGATCGACGGCTTGGAAGTGTTCCGCCTGCCGGTGCACCGCCACCGCGGTGCTCCCATCGCCGCCTACCTGGCCGAGTATGCCGCCTTCGCCTCCCTGGCCGCCGCCTGGCTGGCCGGCCGCCGGGGTGTGCGTGCCTACCGGGTTTGCCACCTGCACGCGCCGCCCGACTGGCTGGTATTCGCGGCCTGGCCCCGGCGCCTGGCCGGGGCCCGGGTCATCCTCGACATTCACGATCTCACCCCCGAGCTCTACGCCTCGCGTTTCCGCTCCCGGGGCGGGCAGCTGGCCCGCGGTGCCATGCACCTGGCCGAGCAGGCATCCTGCGCCTTCGCCGATGCCGTGGTCACCGTCACGGGAGCCTTCCGCGACATCCTGGTCCGGCGCGGGGTGGCCGCGGACAAGGTACATATCGTGCGCAACTGCCCCGATCCTCTGCTGTTCGACCGGAAGCTGCGCCGGCGCCGGTGCCGGCGGCGGGGGCTGCGCATCATTCACCACGGTACCCTGGTCAGGCGTTACGGCCCGGACCTGCTCGTCGAGGCCTTCGCCCGGGTGGCCGAGCGCCTGCCCCGGGGAAGCCGGCTGGACATCTACGGCGAGGGCGACGCCCTGCGCTACCTCAGGAAGCAGGTGGTGGCGAGCGGTCTGGCCGGCCGGGTGGAGTTGCACGGCGAGGTTCCGCAGGAACAGGTGGCCCGGGCCCTGGCAGAGGCCGACATCTGCGTGGTGCCCAACCGTCGCGACGAGTTCACCGAGCTGCTGCTGCCCACCAAGCTGCTGGAGGCCGTTCACATGGGGGTGGCCACCATCGCCTCCCGCACCAGGGTGATCGAGCAGGAGGCGGGGCAGGGGCTGTTGCTGGTAGAACCCGGTGACGTCGACGACCTGGCCCGGGCGCTGTTGCTGCTGGGAGGCGACGGCCGCGCCCGGGCGAGCTACTCGGCCCGGGCCCGCACCCTGCGCCGGCGCTTCGACTGGGAGCGTGAAAAGGCCCGGCTGGTCGAGCTGTACCGGGGCCTGGCGGCTGGTGGCTAGCGGCTGGCGTCTGGTTGGCGATGGCGGCTGCGGGGCAGGAGCGGTTGTTTTGACCGGCTGCGAGGCTCCATGCTAGGAATGGGGCGTGGACCGCGCGCGGGACAGTACCGTGGAGAAGATGCTGCTGGTCGCCGTCGACCTGCTGGCGCTGTTCCTGGCCGCAAACCTGGCCTTCGACCTGCGCTACTACATCGACTGGCCGGGGATGCTTCCCGGCTGGGTGCGGCCGGGCCCGGCCCCCTGGGCGGAACTGTACCGGGCGCTGCCCTACATGTTGTTTTCCTGGTTCGTCATCTTCGCCACCTTCGGCCTCTACCAGACCGGCACGGACCGGCGGGAGGAGATCGCCCGGTTGATAAAGGCCCAGTTGGCGGCCTTCCTGCTGCTGTTCGCGGTGGCCTTCTTCTACCGGGGATTTTCCTACTCCCGCCTGGCGGCGCTGTTTCTCATGCCCCTGGCCTTCCTGCTGGAGCTGCTCTTTCGCTGGCTGTTTCGCGTCGCCAAGGAATACCTGCTGCGCTTGCGGGTGGTGCGCGAAAAGGTGTTGCTGGTGGGCGCCGGCAGTGAAAACCGCCACCTCATCGACAGGCTGCGCCAGCCCGACAATCACTTCGAGCTGCTGGGTGCGCTGGCATCGGCGGACGCCGGCCTGGGCGAGGATGTCCCGGTGCTGGACGAGCCGGGGGCCCTGGGCCGGGTGCTTACCCGCACCCCGGAAGTGGATCGCGTGCTGCTGGTAAGCAGCGGCCTGGAGCGCCGGCAACTGCTCGAGTGCCTGGATGCCTGCCTGCGCCACCGGGTGCGCTGGCAGGTGGTTCCCGATCTATACGACCTGCTGCTCGATAACCTGCAACTGGAGCAGCTGGCGGGCATCCCGGTAATGGGACCGGCGGGGTCGAACCTGGTGGGAATGAACCTGGTGCTCAAACGGGTGATCGACCTGGTACTGGCCGCCGGGTTGCTGCTGGTGCTGTCTCCGCTGCTGCTGCTGACGGCGCTGCTGGTCAAGCTCACTTCCCGCGGGCCGGTGCTGTTCGTGCAGAAACGGGTGGGCAAGGGCGGGCGTACCTTCAACATGCTCAAGTTCCGCACCATGTTCACCGGCGCCCGCGACAAGCTGCACCGGCGCACCATGGCCAAGGTCATCGCCCAGGGCCGGCCCGGAGACACGGACAACGGCCGGCCCCTGTACAAGCCGGCCCGCGATCCCCGGGTGACCCCGCTGGGCCGCCTGCTGCGGCGGTTTTCCCTGGACGAGCTGCCCCAGCTGGTGAACGTCCTCAAGGGCGACATGAGCCTGATCGGTCCCCGCCCGGCCATTCCCTACGAGGTGAAGATGTACTCCGAGCGGCACAAGCGGCGCCTGGAGGCGCTGCCGGGCATCACCGGCCTGTGGCAGGTGTCGGGCCGCAACAAGCTCAGCTTCGACCGCATGGTGGACCTGGACATCCACTACATCGAAAACTGGTCACCGGCCCTGGACGTGAGGATCTTCGTAAAGACCCTGGCCGCGGTGCTGCTCCACCGCGGGTACTGAAATGAAAACGGATATCCCGGATACGACCGGCACCGCCGAGACCCTGGATCGCATCTGCGGGGTGCTGGAGATCTACCAGGCCCGCGGCGGTTACCGCTTCGGGGTGGAGACGCTGCTGTTGGCCGGTTTCATTGACCGGCCGGCCCGGCGGCTGGTCGACCTGGGCACCGGCAGCGGGGTGCTGCCGCTGGTGCTGGTGCGCTTCGGCAAGGCGGAGAGGGCCGTGGGAGTGGAACTGCAGCCGGCCCTGGCCGATCGGGCCCGGCGCTCGGTGGCCCACAACGGCCTGGATGAACGGATATCCATACTGGAGGCCGACCTGCGCCGGCTCGACGACCTCTTGCCGCCTGCCTCTTTCGACCTGGTGGTGAGCAATCCACCCCACATGCCCCCGGGCGAGGGGCAGGTCAGCCCCAACCGGGAGCGAGCCCTGGCCCGCAGTGAACTGTCGTGCCGGCTGGACGACGTGGTGGCCGCGGCCCGGCGCCTGCTGGCGGGCGGGGAGCGCTTCCTCACCATCTACCCGGCCGCGCGCCTGGCCGAGGTGCTGCAGGCCTGTGAACGACAACAGCTGTACCCGGCCCGCCTGCGCCTGGTGCACGGTCGGGCCGAGTTGCCCGCCCGTCACTTCCTGCTGGAGTGCCGCCGGGGATCCCGGCGTCAGTTGCAGGTGGAGCCGCCGCTGCTGGTCTACGGCGCGGACGGCGGCTACAGCGACGAGGTGCAGGGATATCTCTACCCCGGCGGGTGCGCTGGGGGGGACTGATCGGTTCACTGCCGCGGGACGATGGGTGCCCCGCCGCCGGCTCAGGGCACGGCCGGGTACCAGTCGAACGACAGGATGGTGATGGAGTGGGGGAAGACCTTCACGCTGTAGCGGCCCAGCGGTACCGCGGCACCGTCAGGGTTCCTGGCCAGGCAGGCCAGGTCGTGGGTGCCGGCCTCGAGACCGATGGCGGCGTAGATGCCGTTTACGTTGCTCGAATCCCGCGAATGATCGGGACGGGGATTCTCCGCGTTGGTGAAATAGGTCACCACCTGCGGCGGGGTGGAGGTGTTGCACTGGACGTATTCCATCTCCTGGTAGGCGCAGTCGCGGATGGTACCCGCTATGGCTCCCTCGTTATCGCCCAGGGTCACTCCCACGGCCATGAGAATGACGTTGTAGGTGGCCTGGCTGATGGCGTATCCCCGCCAGGGGTGCAGGGATATCTCCCGGCCGGTGCGCGGGTCGCTGGCGCTGGAGCGGGTGTCGAACACCCAGCCGTCTCCTTCCTGGGTGGCCAGGTCCGCCCAAAGTATCAAGTTGTACTTGAAGACAGTGACGAAATCTCCCTGATCATCATAGCTTTTCAGGATCAGCGGAGTATTGGTCGGAACGTCGGTGAACTCGAATGCACCCCAGTACTCGCAGTTTTGCTTGTCCTCGGTGGTAGCCACGTCCCAGCTGGAGGCGCCGGAAGGATCCTGGTCCGCCAGGTAGAGGGCCACCCGCATCTGGTGGGTGGTATCGCCGATGCCGAAGGCATCGACGCAACCGCGGAAGGTGACCGTCTGTGGCCCCGCCGGGGTGGGAATGCCACAGGTGCCGTCGCGGCAGACCAGGCCCTGCGGGCAGTCCGAGCCGTCGCTGCCCGTGCAGGCGCTGGTGTTGTGGCAGCTGAGATCGGCGTCGGCAACCTCGTGGAAGAGGTTGTCCGCGTCCTCGACGCAGGCACGGGCCGTCTCGGCCGGGCGGGTCACGCACACCGACCCGGCCAGGCAGTCCTGGGAAGCGGCGCAGTACTGGCTGCCGCACTTGACCTGGTTGTTGTCGCCGCCGTTGTTGCCATCGTCACCGGCGTCACTGCCACCGGAGCCGCCGCTGCAGCCCGCCAGCAGCAGGCCGGCCAACACGACCACCCACAGTCTAGCTTCTGTCATTTCCGTTCTCCCTTGCTGGGGTCTTCGCCACTGTCTAGCTCATTGCTTCTGGCGGCGTCAAGTCGAAGGTAACGCAACATGGCCCGGCTGACCGCCTCGGCCACCCCCCTGTCGGCGATCTGCCGGCAGGCCCCGGCCACCGCCTGTTTCATCTCCTCGCTGGCCTCGGCCAGGGGCGGGCGACCGGCGGCAGCGCCGGTCTCCACGTCGTCGGGAAATGGCTCCGCGGCCACCACCTTGAGCTTGTCCACCCAGTCGCCGGGAAGCAGCTTCTGCAGGCGCTCCAGGATGGGCTCGGCCAGGTAGGCCATCTCCTGGGCCCAGCTGGAGTCCTCCACGGCCAGGCGCAGGGTGTGACGCACCAGGCGCACCGGCTGTACGTGGCGGGCGACGTAATCGCCGGCGGCCCGGGACCAGGCGCGGCGGATGATCTGCAGCCGTTGCAGGTGCAGGATGCGCCAGCGGCGCGTGCGCGCTTCGATGAGTTCGGCCAACGGCGTCGGGGCTGACCGCCGACGTCTTCTCCTGTTTCTGCCGGCAACCATGTCTGGCTCATATACTAGTTAATTCACCCCAACGTTGCAAAAAGCAGCGTTGGGGTATTACCGCGATCGCGCCCGAGGTGGGAAATCCGGGCTGGTGGAAAATCCTTGTTGGCCGCAGCCAATGCTGTTAATGTTGCTGCGCGTAGATGATTACTCGTCCCGGAGAAATGGAAGCGGTCGCGGCCCGGTTGGTCGAAAAACGCCGCGGTGTGATCATGACCGGTGCCGGGATCAGCGTGGCTTCGGGAGTTCCCGATTTCCGCTCGGCCGGCGGCCTGTGGGCCCGCTTCGATCCCATGGAATACGCCACCATCGAGGCCTTCCGGACGAATCCCGTCAAGGTCTGGCGCATGCTGCGGGAGATGGACGAGATCATTCACCGGGCCGTGCCCAACCCGGCTCACCTGGCGGTGGCCGAGTTGGAGAAGCTGGGGCTGGTGATGGGGTTGATCACCCAGAACGTCGACAACCTGCATCAGCGGGCCGGTTCGCGGGAGGTGGTGGAGTTCCACGGAAACGCCGAGAGGTTGGTTTGCCCGGAGTGCGGCTGGAGCGGATCGGCGGCCGGCTTCCGGCAGGAAGGTCGACAGCAGACACCTCCCCGCTGCCCGGAATGTGGCATGATCCTCAAGCCGGACGTCGTGTTCTTCGGGGAGCAGATTTCCCCGCTGGCCTCCAGCCGGGCCATGAACCTGGTGCAGTCCTGTGAAACCATGCTGGTGATAGGAACCAGCGCCATGGTGGCACCGGCCTCGTACCTGCCGGTGGTGGCGCGCAAGAGCGGAGCGCAGGTGGTGGAGATAAACCGTGAGCGCACCGTGTTGACGGGAGAGGTGGCCCATGTCAGCCTGCTGGGGGATGCCAGCGAGATCCTGTCGGCCCTGGTGGATCTGGTCCGGCGGCCGGCCGCATCCGGCAACCCTTGACAGCAGTGCCGCGTTTGGCGTAGGAATTGGCAAATATCGCGAAGTTAGCCAGAGATGGAGACAGCCGGCAGTTGTAAACCCTTTCGGGAGGAAAGAAGATGAAAAGAGTTGCCAAGAACCTGGTACCCTGGCTTGGCCTGCTGGTGCTGGCCGCATTCATGGCCTCTGCCTGCGGCGGCGGAGGTGGTAACACCACCTGCGAGATGCCCACCCCCAACCTGTGCGAAGACGGCTCCTGTGCCGAGTGCTGCAGCGACACCGACTGCGGCGATGGCACCTGCAACGCCGGCGTGTGCCAGTGCCCCAGCGGGCAGGAGATGAAGTGTGCCGCGGGGCAGATGTGCGTGGAGTGCTGCGCCACCTCCGACTGCGACGACTCCGTGTGTCCCGGCCAGGTGAGCTGCGACAACGGCACCTGCGAGGCGCTGGGGTTCGCCCAGGGCGAGGACTGCTCCAAGGACGCCACTGCCTGCTGCTCGGGACTGTCCTGCGACGTCTTCACCAACACCTGTCAGCCCGAGTGCGACGGTGACGCTTTCTGCCAGGCGCTGGACATGCCCTTCGCCGGCGATCTCAAGTGTTCGAACGGCGTTTGCGATTTCGATCACTGCCTCAAGGACACCAACTGCAGCCCGGGCATGGTCTGCTACAACGGCGACTGCGTCACCATTCCCAGCTGTGACGACATCGACTCCTGCCAGATCGTTCCCGCCGCGGCGGTGACCCAGCAGGGTACCGCCGTTCAGCTGGCTGCCTCGGCCTACTTCGCCTCGGGCGCCCTGGCTCCCGGCGTGACCTTCGAGTGGGCCTCCGATGACCAGACCATCGCTGCCGTCGATGTCGACGGACTGGTCTCCGGCGGCGCCAGCACCGGTTCGGCCACCATTACCGCCACCGTGGCCGGCGGCTGTTCCGTCTCCTGTACGGCCACGGTGCGCAACTACGGCGGCGTGACCCAGGGCAGCCGGGTGGTGGTTCTCAGCGAGTTGGAGCAGACCCCCATCGAGGGTGCCACCGTGGAAGCCGGCGGTGAAAGCGTGCAGACCGATGCCAACGGCGTGGCCAACCTGACGGCGGATCTCTCCGCCACGGCCGCCGACGTCACCATCTGGCATCCCCAGTACCACTACCTGACCATGCGCGGTGTCGGAGTGAACGACGTCATCGCCCACCTGGGCAAGCTCTACCAGTTCGACTTCTCCAGCAATCCCCCCAAGCAGGTGGCCGGCGGCATCAAGGGCAAGTTCGACTTCAGCCGCATCCCCTGCGAGCCGGGCAAGGCCTGCGACGTCAGCTTCGGGCTGGGCGGGTTGAGCATTCCCGGCAACCTGGTCAACCTGAACTTCGACCTGCTCATCGGCGGAATGATCAACACCGAGATCGACATCGGCGGCAAACAGATCGTTCCCCTGCCGGCCGGGCTGGTGTTGTGCCTCAACGCCCAGTGCTTCAAGGAGAACTTCACCCCCACCGGCATTCCCGGCAAGCGGGCGGCCTGGGGGTTGGGCGGCAAGCTGGATCTTTCCGAGCTGATCGAGATCCTCGGCCCGGTAATCACCGGCGGCGGCGACGACATCGACATCGGCCCCATCCTGGTGGCGCTGCTGCCCATGTTCGCCAACTTCTACACCGCCATCGAGCCCAACATCACTGTCGACCCCATCGACATGATAGTGGACGTCAACGACATCAACGGCAACGACGAGACCACCGACCTGGTGCCGGACTACGACAACTTCCCGGCGCACGACATGACCCTGAAGGTCAAGATGGACCAGACCATGACCTTCAACGTCGGCGCCCTGCCTGCCAACCCCGCCGGCGGCTACTGGTACGACGGGGTCATCATCCTGGCCGGGGTCATCGCCAAGGACGTGGGCCTGATCCCGCTGGGCATCTCGGCCGGCCTTGACGCCGAGACCAAGGAAGACACCCCCGACGGCCAGATCAGCCCCATTACCATCAACTGCGCCGACGTGGCCGGTCGCATACCGGAAAGCCAGGTACAGCGGGTCGTGGTGGCCATGGCCCTGAATATCTCCGCCCTGGCCGGCGGCGGCGACCAGCCCTTCGCCCTGGCCGGGCTGGTCATCCCCGTGGCCGAGTTCACCGGCACCCACACCCTGGATGGCTTCCTGCTGCCGCCCACCTCGGTCACTTACGACGCCGGCGCCCGCAGCCTGACCGTCTCGGGTGTTCCCGCCGGAACCACCTACAACCAGGTCATCTTCGATGGTGAAGACGGAGCCAACTGGAACGTGGTGGGCGTGTTCGGCGACGAGACCTTCACCCTGCCGGCGGCCCCGGCGGCCGGCGACCGGGCCGGGTCTGCTTCTTTCATCAGCATCAAGCTGCGTGACGGGCTCGACTACCAGGGCTTGTTGCACTTCGACGAGGACAACATGGGCCGACTGGTGGAACTGGTCGACTCCTTCAGCTTCTACGAAGTGCCCTGACGGCCCGTCTCTACCTGCACGTGCAACAACAAAGCCCCCGTCCCTCAAGTGGACGGGGGCTTTTTCTTTGTTGTTGTGTCTACTTGCCTGTCCGGGCAGGCTTTGATATAGATACCCGGGTTCGACCATGGATGACTCGAGCGAAGCAAAGAAAAAAACCGTCGTAACGGTTATTTCCAAGATCACCGAGCGACCGGTGGCGCAGGCCGCCTGCCTGGTGGTGATCTACGGTCTGGACCTGGGGCGCAAGTACAACCTGGAGAAGCCCAGCTTGATCATCGGCCGTTCCTCCAAGGCCGACATCCAGGTCGACCAGGAATCGGTATCCCGTTCCCACGCCAAGCTGGTCAACTCCGGCAAGGCGGTGATCATCCGCGACCTGGGCAGCACCAACGGAACCTACGTCAACGACGATCTCATCGAAGAAAGCCAGCTGAGGGATGGGGATCTCATCAAGATCGGCCGGACCATCTTCAAGTTCCTCTCCGGCTCCAACATCGAGAACTCCTACCACGAGGAAATCTACCGCCTGACCACCGTCGACGGCCTGACCAACGTCTACAACAAGCGCTACTTCATGGAGAACCTGGAACGGGAGATGTCCCGGGCCTCGCGCTACGATCGCCAGCTGTCGCTGCTGATTTTCGACATCGATCACTTCAAGCAGATCAACGACACCTACGGCCACCTGGCCGGTGACCACGTGCTGAAACGGCTGGCGGCAGTGGTCATGGAGAACATCAGGCGCGAGGATTTCCTGGCACGCTACGGCGGCGAGGAGTTTGCCATCATCCTGCCCGAAATCGACCGTCCCAATGCCGTGGTCATGGCCGAGAAGATCAGGCGCCTGGTGGAGGCCAGCGATTTTTCGTTCGAGGGTACGGAGATCTCCCTGACCATCTCGGTTGGAGTGGCCACCATCGAGGACCAGGCCAGCGATGCCGTGGATCTGATTCGCCAGGCGGATGGCAACCTCTACCAGGCCAAGCGTAGTGGACGAAACAAGGTGGTGGGTTAGGCCTCGCGAGCGCTGATTTCCACGTCCAGCATCTCCTGGATGGTGTCGCGCACCCGCTCGGTCAACTTCATGACCTGCTCGGGTTTTTCCGCGCCGGCCGGGTCGCGTTCCACCGGCAGGGCGGGTGCGAAGACGATCTTCCAGCGCGAGGGCAGGGGCAGCAGCCCCAGTGGCCCCAGCCAGGGGAAGGTGGGCGTAATCGGCAAGTAAGGCAGTCCCAGGGGACGGGCCAGCCAATCGCTGCGGGCCAGCAGCGGGTGAGTCTCCTCGGCCCCCACCACGGCCACCGGCACGATGGGCGTGCCGGTACGCATGGCCAGCTTGACGAAGCCGCCGCGGCCGAAGCGCTGCAGCCGGTAGCGGTCCTTGTAGAGTTTGCCCATGCCCTTCGCTCCCTCGGGAAACACCACCAGCGCCTGCTCCCTCTCCAGCAGCCGCCGGGCGTTGTCCTGGCAGGCCCGCACGCCGCCGATGCGGTTGAGCCAGGTGCCCAGGAAGGGGAAGTGGAACAGGAAGTCTTCCACCAGGAAGCGGGTGCTGCGGTGGGAGGGATGTTGCTTTTCAACGGCCAGCCGCAGCGTGATTCCGTCCCAGGGCAGGGTGCCCGAGTGGTTGGCCACGAGCATCACCCGTCCCCGACCGGGGACGTGTTCCAGCCCCGTGACCTCCACCCGCCAGTAACGCTCGAAGAGGAAGTCGAACAGCGGTTGCAGCCGCCTTGTGAACAAGGGATCGAACCCGAAGGGATCGACTTCGTCGGCATGCCAGCGCAGGTGCCAGCGTCCCAGCCAGCGCCCGTAGAAGGTGGGGCGCAACAGCCTGGTGGACTTGTACCAGGTGTTTTCGAAGGCCCCCCGCCCGGCCGGCTCCGCCTCGAGGAGTTCCACGCGGTCCAGATCCGGCACCGGCTCGGGGGCTGGCGGAGGTGGTGGAGGTGCTGCAGCCGGCTGCGGCTCCAAGGCGGACGATGACGCCTGGCTGGTGGCCGGCTTGTTGTCGCCGGTTGGTCGCCGGCGCCGGCGCTTGCGCTTGCGGCCGGGCTTGGTGGTGCCGGCAGGGGCTGCGTTTTTCCTGGAGGCCGCTGTGGCAGGGCGGGCGGGCCGCGGCCGGGCAGGCGGTTCGTCGACTTGGCCGGCAGGTCGCGTGAAGGGATCACGGCCGAGCACCGAACGGCTCATGGTAGTCCCCTTTCTAGCCAGTTGTCGCCCAGCTCGCCTCGGCGGCCGGGCCGGATGAACGGTAGAAATCGGCCAGGGTCTGCTTGCTGTTCATGGTGGGGCGAAAGCCCATGAGCTGTTGCGCCCGCTGGCCGTCGGCTACGAACTGGAAGCGCAGGTAGTCGACCAGGCTGGGAGGGACCTCCAGGGTCTGAAAGGCCCACATGACGCTGCCGGCCCTTTGCCACAGGCAGTAGGGCAGGGGCAGGGTCAGGCGTCCACCCAGGCGGATGGCGGTGGACAGTGCCAGCAGGCCGTCGCTGGTGATGTTGAAGGCACCGGGAAAGTCACCCTCAACCGCCAGGCGAATGGCCTGGAAGGCGTCTTCGTGGTGGAGAAACTGCATCAGCGGATCGTAGCCCAGCACCGTGGGTACCAGCGCACTCCGCAACAGCCGGGGGATGAAGCCGTCCACCTCGTGGCTGAGGATGTTGCCCATGCGCAGCACCGTGCACACGGTGTCGGGGTGGCGCGTGGCGAAACGTTCGAACTGTTGCTCCACTTCCACCAGGTCTGCCACCAGGGGGCTGTGGGGCACGCCCCGCAGGGGCTGTTGCTCGTCGAGAAAGTTGGGGTTATCCGGGCGGGCCCCGTAGGACTTGCTGTCGCCCAGCAACACCACCTTTCCGAGGCGGGCGGCCGAGGTGGCATTGAGCAGGTGCAAGGTGCCGATGACCTGCAGCTCGTGGGCATACTCGGTGTCATGGACGGGGTGCGAGATGAAGGCCAGGTGCACCAGGATGTCCACCTGGTTGCGGCGGAATACCCTGGCCAGCTCGGCACCGGCCTCGGGCTGGGTGAGATCCACGGGACAGGAACGGGTGCGGGGACCGGTGGAGCAGGGGGGTTCACGTACGTCCACCACGCAGATACGCCGGGCCCAGGTACCGGCCTGCAGGTGCTCCACCAGGCGGCGACCCAGGTACTCGCTGGCACCGGTGACCGCCACCACCGGGTTGTCCCGGGTCTTGCTCGTCGTGCTTGCCATGTTGCCTGATTAGGTTATTTACCGGGTACTGTCAACTGGGGCTTTTCCGGGAGGGGAGACTATGGCCTGGGGCGGGCGGCTGTGCTACCTTTCCCTCCATGAGCAAGGTAAGAATTCTTTCCGCGGACGTGATCAACCGTATCGCCGCCGGCGAGGTGGTGGAGCGGCCGGCATCGGTTGTCAAGGAACTGGTGGAAAACAGTCTCGATGCCGGCGCCGGACGCATCGAGTGCCTGGTGGAGAAGGGGGGGCGGGAGCTGATCGAGGTCAGCGATGACGGCCAGGGCATGGATCCCGAGGATCTGGCCGTGGCCGTCCGTCGCCACGCCACTTCCAAGATCTCCGAAGCGGAAGACCTGGCGGCCATCGCCACCCTGGGCTTCCGCGGCGAGGCGCTCAGCTCCATCGCCGCCGTCAGCCGCCTGCGCCTGGTATCGCGTCCGCGCGGGGCCAGCAGCGGCTACTGGCTGGAGGTGGAGGGTGGGCGGGTCACCGGCAGCGGCGAGATCGGCGCTCCACCGGGCAGCCAGGTGCGGGTTGCCGACCTGTTTTTCAACACCCCGGCCCGGCGCAAGTTCCTCAGGACGGTGGCCACCGAGATGGGACACGTCCAGGGCTGGCTGCAACGCCTGGCCCTGGCCCGTCCCCGGGTCCACCTGGTTCTGCGTCATGGCCGGCGCACCGTGCTGGACATCGCTCCGGCCGGGGATTTCACCCAGCGGGTAGCGGCGGTACTGGGTCGCCAGGTGTTCGAGCACCTGTACCCGGTACAGGCCCAGGGGGAAGGGATGACGGTCAACGGCCTGGTGGGAGACCCCTACGAGACCCGCTCGGGAGCCCGCGACATCCACTTCGTGGTCAACGGCCGCTACGTCAGGGATCGCCTGCTGCAACAAGCGGTGGTGCAGTCGGCACGCTCGGTGTTGCCCGGCGGGCGCCTGCCGGTGGCGGTGCTGGTGCTGCAGATGGAGCCGCACCTGGTCGATGTCAACGTGCACCCCCAGAAGACGGAGGTGCGCTTTCTCTCTCCCGCGGCCGTCCGCCAGTTGGTACAGGGGGCGCTGGCGGCGCACTGGGCGGCTGCTCCCTGGTTGCCGGGCACGCGCCGTTACCGGCTGGCGGCGGCAGCTCCCGCCCCGGCCGCGGCAGGAGGTGCCGTGAGCGATCACCGCTCGGGCTATCGTCACGGCGGGCACCCGCAGGCACCGCCCCGCCCGCCGGTCGCGGCACCGCTGACCGGCGAGGTGCCGCCACCCGCTCCCGCCGCCACGGCAGCCGCCGCCGCCCCCGCCAGTACGGCCGGTGAGATGGGTCAATCGCTGTCGCTCAACCAGTGGCACCTGGCCGGGGTGCTCTGGCGTACCTACCTGCTGTTGACCAGTGCCGATCGCCTGGTGGTGGTCGACCAGCACGCCGCGGCCGAGCGCATCACCTTCGAGAAGCTGCGCCGCCAGGCGGATGGCAACCGGGTGGCGGTACAACGGTTGCTGGTACCGGTACAGGTGGAGCTGGATGAGCGCCTGTACCAGCGGGCGCAGGAGCAGTCCCGGCAGCTGGCCGAACTGGGATTCGAGCTGGAGCCCTTCGGTGCTCACACGGTGAACGTGACCGGAATACCGGCCCTGCTGGGAGACTGCCGGGTGCGGCAGCTGCTACGCGATACCCTGGAGGAACTGGAGGAGCTGGCCCCGGGAGCCAGTTGGCGGCAAGCCCGGGACTCGGTGCTGGGACGTATGGCCTGTCATGCCTCGGTGCGCGCCGGCCAGGAACTCGCCGAGCCCCAGGTGCGGGCGTTGCTGGAGCAACTCGAACAGGTTGACCATGGCGGCACTTGCCCCCATGGACGGCCGGTGTTGGTGGAGTTTACCCGGCAACAGGTCGGGGGTTGGTTCGGCAGAAGCTAGTGGTAGTTCCAGCCTACCCGCAGGAAGAAGCTCTGGAAGGAGTCAGAGACCCCGGTACCGGTCACTTCCAGGCTGTTGAACTGCCACATCTCGTAGCCCAGCCCGGCGTGCAGCATCTCCCAGAGCACGACGTCGAGTCCGCCGCGAACGGTAAAACCCCATCCCGAGCCGCTTACGTCCTCGGAGCCGGAAACCAGAAACAGGTAACCACCGCCGGCGCAAAGGCGCAGGTAGGGATCCCAGAGCGTGAGGTAGATGTCCAGCGCGGCGTAGGGATAGGAATAGCCGGCACTGACCGCCGCGGTGTTGGTGGTATCGATGGTGTTTACGGTGGAGCCGTAACCCACCCGGAACAGGAAGGCCGGTTGCAGGTGGACGTCGAAGGCCAGCCGGTAGATCAACTCGGCCTGCCATTGCATCATGGTGGAACTCCACTGCTCACCGTCTCCCTGCAGGCCGTACTTCAGCCCCAGGCCCATGTTGAACAGGCCGCCCACGGCCAGGTCGCGCACCACCGGTACGTCCAGGAAAGAGCCCATGAACACGCGAGCGTCCACGCGAACCCCGGGATAGAGGCCCGATTCGTGGCGGGGGTGCAGCCCGGAGCGCAGGTTGCCGCTCATGCCGGCGGCCAGCAGGATGTCCGGCACCGATCCGGTTTTGATTTTCTTCTTGGTGCGCAGGGCCACGCTGCTGCTGGCCTCGGTCTCGCTGCTGGTCGTCGTGTCCATGCCGGTGCCCGCGGTGCTGCCGGCAGGCTGGCTGGTCGTTCCTCCGGGCTGGTTGCGGGCCCAGGCCGGCAGCGCGCTGTCCGGCAAGCTGGAAGAGGATGAGGCCGGTGGGGTTTCGGCCACCGCCTGGGGCGGGGTCTCGGCCGGCGGTGTTTCCGCCGCGATAGGTTCCTGAACAGGGGGTTCGGCCGCCGCCACTGCTTCGCCCCCGCCCAGCTTGGAGACGATGATAGCGGCCAGCTTGCCGGCGGTTGCCGCTGGCAGGGATGGTCGTCGCAGGCGATAGGCCTTGTTGACGATGCGCCGGCCGTTGCTGTTGTACACCCGGATGATCAGCCGGTAGCGTCGGCCCCGGCGGGAGGCGCTGCCGGTGATCACACCGTCCAGTCTCATTTTCCGGGATACCCGGGCGATGCCCCGCGGTCTCAGGGCCTTGCGTCCGCGCAAGCGCAGGCGCCTGGCCCGGCGCAGGTACTGCTTGTAGGAAACCAGCTGGGCGCCTTTCCGGTCCAGGGCGCGTAGCATCTGGGCCCGGGCCTGGCGGGCGAGTTTCCTCGCCTTTCGCGAGGAGAAAGACGCCACGACCAGCTTCTGGGCGCTGGCCCGGGGTGGCAGCAATATTCCCCCGGCCAGCAGTGACAGTGTGGCCACCAGGGCAAGGCGCAGGAATCGCTTGCTCAGCGGAGCCTGGATGTGATTCATTTCCGCCTCCTGTGAGGTTTACTGGGTCCACTCATTATCGGGCCCCCTCCGTGGCACTGTCAACAATATCTTCGTTGTTGGCGAGGAAAACGGTGTGTTCCCACCCCCGGACCCTTGCCGAAGTAAGGTTTCGGTTGCAAATGCGGCGGCGGCGGATATGCTCGCAGACCGTGGGGTGAATTGCCATGTTGGAAGACAAACGCATAGACAGGATTACCGTTGTCGGTATGGGTGCCATGGGAGGTTCCCTGGCGGCACTGTGCCGGGCTCGCGCGCTGGCCGGGGAGGTCGTCGGCTGTGACCACGATGCCGCGAGCCTGGAAATCGCGCTCAGGCTGGGAATGGTGGACCGGGCGGAAGAGGAACTCTTCCGGGCGGTAATGGGTTCACGGCTGGTAGTGCTGGCGCTGCCCCTGCCGGAGATCTTCAAGGTGACCAGGCAGCTGGCTCCTCACCTGCGACCGGACGTGGTGCTGACCTGCCTGGCCGGCACCACCGCGCGCATGTACGGCCAGATTTCCCAGGTGGCGCCGGAATGCTCCGGACTGGTGCCAGGTTTTCCCCTGGTCGACAGCCCGGGTGACGGTTGCGCTGCTGCCTCGGCCGATCTGTTGCTGGGTGCCACGGTGCTGCTGTCGCGTGGTGGCACTGCGGACATCGGGCAGGTGGAGAGGGTCGCCGGTATATGGCGCCAGATTGGCATGAGTACCGAAATACTGGACGGGCCCGACTTCGAGCAAGTCGTGGCCGCCAGCCGGTATCTGCCGGACATGGTGCTGCAGATGTTTAAGGTAATGCATGAGGATATTGGAGTATCATACGATAATAACGCGACATTATCTGGGAAGATGTTGTCCTGGGCCCGCATTCGTGCCGACCTGTCCGAGCCCGCCCGGCAGCTATACGCTGCCCAGCTGGGCAGGTTGCTGGGTTCCCTGGCGAGTCGCCTGCAGCAACAGCTGGCCGGCATGGGGATGTCGACGGGCACGGCGGGGGCTGGTGAAGAAGGAGACGGCGGCAATGGCTGATCCCCTGGTTGTGGCCATCGACGGTCCGGTTGGCTCCGGCAAGACCACGGTGGCCAGGATGGTGGCAGAGCGCCTGGGCTTTTCCCTGGTGGATACCGGGGCCATATATCGTTGCCTGGCGCTGCAGGCCCGGCGTCGGGGAGTGGACTGGGACGACGTCGAGGGCCTGGTGCAGTTGGCCGGGCAGTTGGAAATCGAGTTCGTCACCGCTCCCGAGAAACAGCTGGTCATGTGCAACGGCGAGGACGTCAGCGAAGCCATTCGCCTGCCCGATATTTCCCAGGGAGCGTCGGTGGTGTCCGCTCATCCCCGGGTCAGGCAGTCGCTGTTGGAGCTGCAGCGGCGCCTGGCGGCTCGCGGCGGGGTAGTCATGGAAGGGCGCGACATCGGCACCGTGGTTTGGCCCAAGGCGCGGCTGAAGGCCTTCTTGCAGGCGCCCGACGAGGTTCGGGCCCGGCGTCGCTTTGCCGAACTGCAGGAGAAAGGGGTGGACACCGACTACGCCGCCACCCTGGAACAGCTGCGCCAGCGTGACCAGCGTGACCGCAACAGGACCGTGGCTCCCCTGAAACCCGCCCCGGATGCCGTGATCATCGACACCAGCGACATGACGGCCCGCCAGGTGGCCGCGCGGATCGTGTCCCTGGTCGAATCGCGGCGGAAGTGATGGAAGTACTGGTCAGTTCCCATGCCGGGCTGTGCTTCGGCGTACGCCGTGCCACCCGCCTGGCCATGGAGGTCCGGAAAAACCACCCGGGTCCCGTCTACACCCTGGGGCCACTCATGCACAATCCCCAGGAAGTCGAGCGGCTGGCCGGGCTGGGCATCGTTCAACGGCAGAGCATCGACCAGTGCGTGGGCGGCAAGACCCTCTTGCGCACCCATGGCATTCCCAGGCGGCAGCTGCAGCTGGCAACCCGGCTGGGGATCGACCTGGTAGACGCCGTCTGCCCGCGGGTGGCGGTGGTGAGAAGGTACATCGTGGACTTCGGCCGGCGTGGTTACCAGGTGGTACTGGTGGGCGATCGGGGTCATCCCGAGGTGGAGGCGTTGCAGAGCTATGCCCCGGGCGAGGTGATCGTGGCCTCGCTACCCGGCGACCTGGAAAGGGTTGCCGGCGACAGGCCCCTGGTGGTGCTGGCGCAGACCACCCAGGCCCGGGAGGTGTTCGATGCCGTCGTGTCCGCGTGCCGCCGGCGCGTGCCGCAGGCGGAGAGCATCTGCACCATCTGCCAGGACGCCGGGTTGCGCCAGGTCGAGGGGCGGCAGCTGGCCGCGCGCGCGGACCTGATGCTGGTGGTGGGGGGGCGCATCAGTGCCAACACGGCGCGGCTGGCCGAGATCTGCCGGCGGGTGCAGCCGCGCACCCACCACATCGAGACCGCCGCGGAACTGGAAACAATAGATTTTACCGGGGTAAAGACCGTGGGCCTGACCTCCGGAGCCTCCACTCCCACCTGGATAATCGAACAGGTGAGACAGCGCTTGTCGCTTTTCCGCTAATGCCGCCTGGTAGTCCAACAACCCATTGTGCCAGAGAAAATCATTGACAGCCTGTTTCAAAATCTGTATGGTTCCCCCGCTTTTGCCCGATGTGGCGGTGACTTATTAACTCTAACGGGGGAGCCAAGGAGCGTAGGAAGACAACATGGTGGAGAACGAAACCAAGGATATCCCGGTGAAGCAGAACGACAAACCGGCGGCGGAAGGCGAAGAGAGCTTCGCGGCCATGTTCGAGGCCAGCATCAAGGACAAGGAATTACGGGAAGGCGAGATCGTACATGGCAAGGTCATACAGTTGCTGGGCGATCATGTAGTGGTCGACATTGGATACAAGTCCGAAGGCACCATTCCCCTGGCGGAATTCGGCAAGGACGAAAACGGCCAGCCCCGGGTTAAGGTCGGTGACGATGTCGATGTCCTGTTGGAGAGCTACGAGGATGACGAGGGATTGATCGTGCTTTCCAAGGAGAAGGCCGACAAGCTCAAGGTCTGGGACAAGATCAGCGAGGCCTGCGAAAAGAACGAGCTGGTGGAAGGCACCATAGTTTCCCGGGTCAAGGGCGGGCTGAGCGTGGACATCGGTGTCAAGGCCTTCCTGCCCGGCAGCCAGGTGGACCTGCGCCCGGTACGCAACCTGGACAAGCTCATCGGCCAGAAATTCGAGTTCAAGATCATCAAGTTCAACAAGCGCCGGGGTAACATCGTGTTGAGCCGGCGGGTGTTGCTGGAGAAGGAGCGCGAGGTCCTCAAGGCCGAGACGTTGAAGAAGTTGAAGCCGGGCATCGTGCTGCCGGGTATCGTCAAGAATATCACCGAGTACGGAGCCTTCATAGACCTGGGAGGCATCGACGGCCTGCTGCACATCACCGACATGTCCTGGGGACGGGTCAACCATCCCAACGAGCTGTTCTCGGTAGGTGACGAGATCAACGTCATGGTGCTGAAGTTCGACGAGCAGGCCGAACGAGTGTCCCTGGGTCTCAAGCAGATCAACGAAGATCCCTGGACCCATGCCGAGGAGAAATACCAGGTGGGCGCCAAGGTGTCGGGCAAGGTGGTATCGCTCACCGATTACGGTGCCTTCGTGGAGCTGGAAGAGGGCATCGAGGGCCTGGTGCACGTGTCGGAAATGTCCTGGACCAAGCGCGTCAAGCATCCTTCGAAGATGGTGGCGGTGGGTGACGAGGTCGAGGCCATCGTGCTCGACATCGACGCGGCCAACAAGCGTATCTCCCTGGGAATGAAGCAGGTCGAGCCCAATCCCTGGACGGTCATCGAGGAAAAGTACCCGGTGGGTTCGGTCATCCGCGGGCGCATTCGCAACATCACCGACTTCGGCGTTTTCATCGGCATCGAGGACGGCATCGACGGGCTGGTGCACATTTCCGACATTTCCTGGACCCAGCGTATCAAGCATCCCAGCCAGCTGTACAAGAAAGGTGACGAGGTCGAGGCGGTGGTGCTGCACATCGACCCTGAGAACGAACGCTTCTCCCTGGGCATCAAGCAACTGAGCGAGGATCCCTGGAGCAAGATTCCCGAGAAGTATCCTCCGGGAACCAGGATCAAGGGCAAGGTCATCAAGGTCACCGAGTTCGGTGCCTTCGTGGAAATCGAGAAGGGTATCGAGGGCTTGATTCACATCTCCGAGCTCAGCCAGGAACGGGTCGAGGATCCCCGCCAGGTGGTCAAGGAAGGTGACGAGATCGAGGTCATGGTGCTTGATGTCGATCCGGAAGAACGGCGCATTGCCCTCAGCGTCAAGAGCCTGCAGCTGGCCCGCGACGATGGCTACCAGCAGTACCTCATGCGCCAGGGAGAAGGCCGGGTCTCTTTGGGCGAGGCGCTGGCCTCGGCCGGTATCGAGGTCGGCAACCTGTCAGAGGAGCAGAAGGCCGCAGAGGAAAAGGCCCGGCAACAGGATGCCGAGGGCCAGCAGGAAGAGCAGGCGGCCGAACAGGGTGACGGCAATGATACCGCCAATCCGGAAGATGGTTCCCAGGAATAGAAGTGCCCAGAGAAAGGAGTACCGGCCGTGACCAAGAGCCAGCTGATCGAGACGGTGGCAACGAAGTTGACCAGTATTCCCAAGAAGGAAGTCGAGATCGCAGTGGACACCATCTTCAGCTGCATGACCGACGCGCTGGTCCGCGATGAACGTATCGAGATCAGGGGCTTTGGCAGTTTCGTGGCCAAGACCCGGGAGGCCCGCGAAGGCCGCAATCCCAAGACCGGCGAAAAGGTTTTCGTGCCTCGCAAGCGCACCCCCTTCTTCACCGTGGGCAAGGAACTCAAGGAGCGGGTCAACGGCAAGCGGCTCAGCACGCCGACCACCACCTGAAGGCTGCCCGCCGGGAACAGCAGCGCATGAAACAGCTCTGGGCACCGTGGCGCATGCAGTACATTCTTGGGCCGCGGGAGCCGGGTTGCGTCTTCTGCTTCGAACCGGACCAAGACGACGAGCGCCACGTGCTGGTCAGGAGCAGCAGCGCTTTCGTCATCATGAACAAGTACCCGTACAGCAATGGCCACCTGCTGGTGGTGCCCCGGCGTCACGTGGCCCGACCCTGGCAGTTGCCCGCGGAGGAATACCGGCAACTGTGTTCCCTGTTGCTCGAGAGCATGCAGGTGGTGCAGCAGGCGCTGCAGCCTCACGGCATGAACGTGGGCATGAACATGGGGCAGGTGGCCGGTGCCGGGGTGGACGAGCACATGCATTTCCACATAGTGCCGCGCTGGTCCGGTGACCACAACTACATGTCGGTCCTGGGCGAGGTACGGGTAATCAACCAGCACCTGGAAGAGACCTGGCGTTTGCTCAAGCAGGCCTTCGAGCGGGGCTGAGCAAACCATGGGATTTTCCTGCGGACTGGTCGGCCTGCCCAATGCCGGCAAGACCACCTTGTTCAACGCCCTGACCGGGGCCCGGGCCGCGGCTGCCGCCTATCCCTTCTGCACGGTGGAGCCCAACCACGGTATGGTGGCGGTGGCCGATGAACGCCTGCAGGCGGTAGCCCGGGTAGTGGCTCCCGAAAAGGTGACACCCACGACCCTGGAGTTCGTCGACATCGCTGGCCTGGTCAAGGGAGCGGCCCAGGGAGAGGGACTGGGCAACCAGTTCCTGGGACACATCCAGGCGGTTGATGCCATCGCCCAGGTGGTACGTTGCTTCAGCGACGACAACGTCAGCCATCCTCACCAGCGGCTGGATCCCGTGGGCGACCTGGAAGTGGTACAGACGGAACTGCTGCTGCGGGATCACGAGGTGGTTACCCGCCGGCTGGATCGCCAGCGCAAGGTGGCACGGGGAGGGGAGCGGGCCGCGGCCGAGGAGGTGGCCGTCCTGGAGCAGGTGGAGCAGGCGCTGGCACGGGGGCAGGCGGTTCGCCGGCTGCAACTGGACGAGGCCGCCGCTGAACGACTCCGGCCGTTGTCGTTGCTGACGGCCAAGCCGGTGTTCTACGTGGCCAGCATCTCCGACGACCAGCTCGCCGCCGGCGACGAGCATCCCCTGCTGGGGCCGTTGCGATCCTGGTGTCGCCAGGCCGGCGGTGAACTGGTCGAGATCAGCGCGCGCACCGAAAGCGAACTCAACGAACTCGAGCCAGCCGAGCGGATCGAGTTCATGAAGGAGCTGGGCATCGTCACCGGGGGGGTCCAGCAGGTAGTGGAGACCGGCTACCGGGTTCTCGGGTTGCTGACCTTCTTCACCACCGCCGGGGTGGAAGTGCGGGCCTGGACGGTGCCGCGGGGGACCCGCGCCGAGCAGGCGGCCGGCAAGATCCACAAAGACATGCAGCGGGGTTTCATTCGCGCGGAGGTGATCCCCTGGCGGCAGCTGGTGGAGCAGGGAGGGGAGCAGGCGGCGCGCGAACGGGGTCTGATCCGGCTCGAGGGCCGCGACTACCTGGTGGAGGACGGCGACGTCATCCGCTTCCGGTTCAAGGTATGAGCACACCCGGCTCCGGCTTCCGGCCCATGCCCAGCGGCATTCGGGGCTTTTCGGCACCGCGCTGCCGGCGCTGCTGGATGCTGCTGGAAGACTGCTTCTGCGACCGGCTGCACCGGCTGGACAACCGTACCCGGGTGATCCTCATCAGCCACTGGAAGGATGCCGGCCGTACTTCCAACAGCGGCCGGCTGCTGTGGTTGCTGCTGGACAATCTACAGGTGCGTTTCAGAAACCACCCGGGCGGCGACGATACCCTGGACGACCTGGCCTCGTTGCCCGGGGCCGCCCTGCTGTATCCCTCCCCCGGGGCCAGGGAGCTTTACCCGGGCGGGCCGGCCCCGGAGGTGCTGGTGGTGGTGGATGGAACCTGGCGGCAGGCCCGCCGCCTGGTGCAGCGGCACGCGGCGCTCGCGCACCTGCCCCGGGTGAAGCTGCCGCCGGGACCGCCCTCCAGCTACGCAGCCCGGCGCCAGAGCAGCCCCGAGCGCCTGTCCACGGCCGAATCGGTGGCCCGGGCCCTGGGCATCCTGGAAGGCGAACATTTGCAGCAGGCCATCATGGAGCCCTTCCATGCCCTGGTGCGGGGCTGCCTGCGCGCCCGTGGGCGCCTGCCGGGCAACCGCCGCGGGGCGGGCAAAATTTCCGGCGGCGCTTGATTTCCATGATGCCGCGGGTATACTCGGGACCGGTCGATTTCATGATGCGTTGCGTTGCCACAACAAGCATGGCTTGGCGGGCGCTGCTGCTGGCGGTGCTGCTGGGTTCGTGCGCTCCCCGGCCGCGGCTGCGGGGTCCCCACCAGGGCCTGCCGGCCTACCGGCAGGCCCTCGAGCAACTTACCCGCTCCGGCTGCGTGTTTACCAACGTGGACCGGGAGATAACCGTCTTCGCCACCAGGCTTACGGACGATTTCCGCCGCTTGCTGCGGACCGAGTACCGGCGCGTGTTCGGGTTTCCGCTGGAGCAGGGCCGGGGCTCGCTGGAAAGGCTGCTGCAAGCAACCCGGGGCCAGCTGGCCTTTTTCCTCTATGCCGACGCCTCGGAGTTCTCCTGGGGAGAGATGGAAGGCTCCGATTCGGTGTGGAAGGTCTCGTTGCTGGTTGCCGGTCGGGAACCCCGGCCGGGCCAGGTGCGGCACGTCGAATCACCGGCACCAACCGTACGGGCCTTCTTTCCCTTCATCGGAGAATTCGGCCGCAGTTACCTGGTGAGTTTCCCGCCCGCGCCGGGAGACGGCGGCGATGTGCCGACGACGGAAGCAGTGACATTGCTGCTGGCGAGCGCCTTCGGCAAGCTACAGCTGGAATGGCCGGGACCGAGGTGAAAATATGGCCTGGTTGCAGAAACTGCGAGATCGGCACCGCCAGCGGGTGTTTGACCGCCACAGGAAGCACATCAAGAACAAGTTCGGTCAGGGTGAAGATCGCTACCGGGCGGTCCAGTTCTTCCGCCAACTGGGTGGCCAGGCGGGTTACGCGGGCTTGCTGGAACGGTTCATGGTCAACGTCGAGCCCTCCATCAAGGACGAGGAGGAGAAGCAGGAAGTGTTCGAGATCCTGGTGGGTTTCGGCCCCGAGGTAATCCCTGCCGTCGAGAACTACATCAACCGCAGGGATGCCGCCACCGTCCCCATCACCTGGCCGCTGAAGCTGCTGTCGGCGGTGGCCACCCCGGAACAGGCGGTGCAGGTTCTCGTTCGGGCGCTACGCGGCATGGGTACCTCGTACGTGCGCGAGCCGGAACGCAAGGTTCTGCTGGTGGCCCAACTGGCCGAGTACGATCACCCCGAGGTGGTGCCCACCCTGATTCCCTTCCTGCGCGATCATCGTGACGAGGTACAGCTGGAGGCCCTGTCGGCGCTGGTACGCAAGGCCGACGAGTCGGCCCGGGAAGCCATGCTGGATTTGCTGGTCGACGAGGATACCCCGGTACGCCTGCGGGCGGCCGTGGCCGACGCCCTGCAGAAGCTGGGCTGGCCGGTCAAGGGATACCGCAAGAAGGTGGAGGCGGTATTGCCGGAAGGATTGCACGTCGATCGCTCGGGCCGCATCAAGGGACGCTGGATACATGCCCGGGCCGAGACCGGGCACGACGGGGAATAGCTTGGCTGGCAAGGGAAACAGACAACGCCGCGACCGGGCCGAACGCCTGCTGGACCTGGTAACCCTGCTGCTAAATGCCACCCGGCCGGTTAGCCGGGAGGAAATCTTCGCGGCCTTCCCGGACGATTACCAGGACGGCGGCGCGGCTGCGGAGCGCATGTTCGAACGAGACAAGGCCGATCTGCTGGCGGCGGGAGTTCCCCTGGAATACCAGCGTGGAGACGAGTTCGACAGCGAGGGATATTTCGTCGATCGCCAGCGCTACGCCATGCCGGAACTGGATCTGGCCCCCGAGGAACTGGCCATGTTGTTCATGACCGGCGCGGCCGCCCTGGACGCCGGGTCTTTTCCCCTGTCGCGCGACCTGATCATGGCCCTGAACAAGATCACCCTGGCGGCCGGGCGGGACATGGCCGGGGCGGCCATGCTGGGCCGACAACACGGCGTTGACACTGCCGGAACCGTGACCCTGCGGCTGCAGGAGCGCCTGAAGCTGTTGCACGAGGCCATTGCCGCGCGCAAGAAGGTGATGATGGCCTACTACTCCTTCTGGCGGGGCGAACAGACGCGGCGCTGGGTTGACCCCTACGGCCTGTGCTGCGTGCATGGTTCCTGGTTCCTGGTGGGTCGCTGTCACCTGCGGGATGCCATCAGGGTGTTTCACCTGGATCGCATTACCGGCCTGGAGAAGAACCCCCTGAACCCCCAGCAGGCGGATTTCCAGGTGCCGGAGGGGTTCCGGGTGCGGGATCACGTGGCCCGGCACCCCTGGCAGATCCGGGCCCACGAACCCCTGACGGTCAGGCTGCGGTTCCTGCCGCCGGTGGCCGAGGTGGCCGCCAAGGAACTGGGCCCCCTGGCGGAACGGGTGGAGGAAGACGGCCCGGCCCGGGTGCTGCAGCTGCAGGTCACCTACCTCGAAGGAATCTTGCCGACGGTATTGTGGTATCGCCAGCGAGTGGAGGTGCTCGAGCCGGAGCAGTTGCGGCAGATGACGCAGGCGGCCTGGTCGCGGCTCGCCGGGCGGGGAGGAGACTGATGGCCAGGGTTGCCATCCAGGAGAGATTGCGCAACGCCCTGTTCCTGGTGCCCTACGTGGTTCGCAACCGCGGAGTGTCCGTCAGCGACCTGGCCCAACGCCTGGGCATGACCCGCCAACAGTTGGGAAGGGAACTGGCCATGTTGATCATGGTGGGCCGGCCGCCATTCACTCCCGACCTGATGCTGGAGATATACGAGGAAGAAGACCGTGTCTACGTGGATCTCAACCAGTCGCTGGACAGGCCGCCGGCACTGAACGCCTTCGAGGTGGTGGCCCTGGCGGCTGCGGCCGGGCCCTATGCCGATGAACGGCGTCACGGTGATGCGGCCACGGCGGTGCGCGTGGCCCTGGAGAAGATCACCAGGTCGTTGCCGGAAGAGTTGCGCGACTGGATGGAGAGGCTGTCGAAACAGATGGCGATTCTCACCGAGGAGGGCGTGGACAGCTACCTGACCTTGCTGCAACGGGCCATCGAGGAGAGGTTGGAGGTGGAATTGCGGTACTACTCGGCCAGCCGTGATGTCGTCAGCGAGCGCACGGTCAGGCCTTACGGGCTGGTCAACCGCAATGGCCTGTGGTACCTGGTGGCCTGGTGCACGTTGCGGCAGCAGGTCCTGGTGTTCAGGTTGACGCGTATCCTCCAGGCCCAGGTCAGCGAGCGTATTTTCGATCCCCCGCAAGAGGAGCTGAACTGCCAGCAGTTCGTTGCCGAGCGGCTGGCCATTCCCGAGTTGGGTGAGAACGAGTACGTGATTCGCTTCAGCCCCGCAGCCGCTCGCTGGATACGGCAGAAATGGCCGGCAGAGCGCCTGCAAGAGACAGGCGATGGCTCGCTGGACCTGGCGCTGTACGACGTCTCCGAGGAGTTCGTGTTGTCATTCGTGGCTTCTTATGCCGGTGAGGCTCGCATCGTCGAGCCTGCGAACCTGGCCGCTCGACTGGCCGAGGAGGCCGGGCAGATGCTGGACCTGTACCAGACCGGGAGTTGATGATCCGAAACCACTTGGGAGGTGAGCATGACCGATTTCCGTGTCGACAAGCGTGACATCCAGTTCGTTCTCTTCGAACAGTTCGAGACAGAGAAGCTGTGTCAACTGGATGCCTACCGGGAATTCAACCGGGAACTGTTCGAAATGGTCACCGACGAGGCCGTCAAGATGGCCACCGAGGTGGTGGCTCCCCTCAACAAGGTGGGCGACCGCCAGGGTCTGCGCTTTGAAAATGGCCAGGTCTTTACCCCCGAGGG
>Ga0190359_1000048_pt1 | contig 65126 bp, 63 predicted proteins | sample 48721823_MG_FD_161269 | JGI IMG/M metagenome (GOLD analysis project Ga0190359, IMG submission 161269) | Hydrothermal vent microbial mat bacterial communities from Southern Trench, Guaymas Basin, Mexico - 4872-18-2-3_MG | ecosystem: Environmental > Aquatic > Marine > Hydrothermal vents >...
GGTGGTACCCCTAGTCCTGCAGGCTCGTCTGTATAACAGTCCAGTATTGTTGTGACCATAACTAAGAGGAATATACTATTGCTTAAAATATTTATCTATCTTTGTGATGGATAGTTATATTCTATTTATGGCTTCTTCTACAGTCTTGTACCACTTACGGACTATTTTTTTAATCTCACTCTTGATTTTGTCTTTGTTATATATTTCGTAAAGAAAGATGTACCCTCCTTTAGGCAGGTTTCTTTGTGTTCTCTTAGCAAGACCTTTATTTACTAGATTCTTTATTGCTTTTTGAATTGTTGTTCTTTCTAGTTTCATTGCTCTTGCAATTTGAGATACTGTGTTTTGGTTTTTTCTTTTTAACATGAACATCAATACATTATATTCTGTTTTATTAAGATTAAAAGAACATCTGATTAGTTCCTCTTGCTTTATTTTTTTACATGCAAATGTTATCATTTTAGTTATTGCTCTTAATAAATAAATATCATTATTTATTTTTATGTTTTTTTGTATTTTTTATCTACAAATAATAGACAATGGCAATGTCCTTGCTTTTTAATTTCTTTTTTGTGATAGACACATGGACATATTATCTTCTCATCTTCTTTTGGGATTCCTTTTATTCTTCTGCATGGACAGTACCTTTTTCCATACCTCTTCTCATTTTCCAATAGTCCTTTGATTACTCCTTCAACAATCTTTTTGTTTGGATTTAAGCTAAATCCATTCTTTCTTGAGTATTCTTTATATTCCTCAATGAGTTTCATGATTCTGTTTTTCATTTTTCTTTGTACTTATCAAGTATGTCCATTTCTGTTAATACACCTTTAATTTCTCCTTTTTCATTTGCTACAAGAACTTTGTATTCATGTTTTCTTTTCATCTTTTTGATTACTTCTGAGATGGGGCTTTTTTGTTTGACTATTACTACTGGTAATAGTTTGATATCTTTCAGTTTTGTTTTGAGGTCTTTGCCTTCTGCAAGTGAATTGATAATGATGTCTGCGGTTATTATTCCGATAGGTTTTTCATCTTTTGAGAGAACAGCGATACTATGTATATGTTCCTCATCAAGGAGATTTATTGCATCTTGTATTGTTGACTGACTGGAGAGGGCAAATAACCCTTCTTCCATAATATCTTCAGCGGTATCTTCTGGTGCTCTGCCGAATATCTTGCTTGTAAATTTAACATACCATGCTGCCGATTGGACCTGAATAATATAAGCCATCGCAATAATTAATGCAATTTCAGAACCTTGTTTTCCAAAAACAGTCATTGCAATCGCTAGGGCTATGGATAGATTCCTCATAACAGTCCCATAAACTAGGGCAATGCCATCTTCTCTATTGAAAAAGAATTTGCCAATTAAGGTACTAAATAAAAAATTAAAGCCATACAGGATAGATAAGGGAATGAATAGGAACAACAACTTTGAAGGCTCTGAAATAATTGTTTTTGATTTTAGTGCCATTGCAACGAATACTATCCCTAGTACACCTAGGGTGGAGAGCATAGGAAATTTTTTCTTAAAATCTTTTTGATATTTGGCTTCTCCATATTTTGAAATTATGAATATTTGAGTGAGGTAGCCTAGTATCATTGGAATAAAAACAATAAATGCTATTTGTATGAATATCTTGGATATTGGTATTTCTATCACAGTGCCCATGAGCCATTTAGCATAAAGAGGAGTTGCTAGTGAACCAAATATCAGGCCAATAATTGTCATTTTTATTGCAGCATTAAGGTTTCCTTTTGCAAATCCTGTCCATGATATAGTCATTCCACTTGTTGGGAGTAATGCTGCTAATAACAAGCCTAATGCTGTTAACGGGTTATTGCTAAAGAACAATTTTCCTATACCAAATGCAACAAATGGTATGATTGCGAAGTTTATTAGTTGAGCAATTAGCTGTACTTTATAATCTCCGCTAGAGAAAACCTTCTTTATCTGTAGATTTACCATCATTGGGTAGACCATCAGGAATGTTAGAGGAAGGATTAATATTCTGAGGAAAGAGGGATTAATGAAATATCCAAATAGTATGCCTAGTAACATAAATGATGGGATTGACCATACTAGGTTCTTTTGTAGAGTAGATAGTTTTTTCCACATTTTGTTTTACCTCTTCAAGATAGAAGATTTCTTTTTGATTACTTTGTATGCCTAAATCTTGTTAAGCCACTGCCTAACCGCTATTTCTGGTAAAGCCCCTATGAATTCGTCAACCACCTTTCCATTCTTAAATAGCTTAACAGCAGGTATGCTCATTATTCCATATTTACGGCTTGTTATTGGGTTTTTATCAACATTCAGTTTTGCTAAAATAAACTTACCTTTGTATTCTTCAGCAAGTTTTTCTAGTATCGGACCTAATATTAGACATGGCATGCACCATGTTGCCCAAAAGTCTACTACTACAGGAATTTCTTTGCTTTTTTCTATAACCTCTTTCTCGAAAGTGCTATCGTCTACTTCAATTGTGGTTTTCATTTTTGCATCCCTCATTTTTTCTATAAGCTTTTTTATTTTTCTTTGTTTTATTCTTTCAAGTTCATCCATTTTTTTAAATCGTTTGTGATTAATTTAGTCATTAGTGATTATCTTAATCACAACTTATTTAAATAGTTTACGGAGTTGTGAGTAATTTGTGGTTTTAAGTCACATTTCTCAGATTTCTTAGAATATGCCTATATCTTTTCTTACATAGTTTATTGTTGTTGCATATACTAGGATTGTCGTCGTTATTAAGAAGATATTTTTGTATTTAAATTCTATCAAGATTGCAATAACAGTCACATATGCAAAAGCTACCATTACTTTTCCTATAATGGATGGAGTTTTTGTTTTTTGCTTTTTTATATAAATAACTTTTGTTATAAATATTATTACTGCTGGGACCATTAAAGCTATTGCTATCTTTGTGCTAATATACTCTTTTTTGAATACAGCTAATGTCAAAACCGAAAATAAAACCAGCCAATCTACTAGGCTATCAAATATAGCTCCTTTTTTTGTTTTTTGTTTTATTATCCTTGCAGATAAGCCGTCAAGAGTGTCGCTGAGCGCTATTCCAGTAAACAATAGGATTGAGAATTCTACTCTATTGTAGATAATTGATATTACAAAGAAAGGAATAAGTATTAATCTACATAGTGTTATTATATTTGGTATTGTTATTATTTTTTCTTTCATTTTATTTTGAGTCTAATCTTTTGTCTTTCTGTTTTTATAGGGGTAGGCTATCAATATGGCAAATGCAAGTAGATATAGTATAATCAACAAAAAGAAAAATGTTGTTGCTGTTATTTTTTCTTCAATTCCGAGTTTTGAAAAAAAGAATATTGCAGATGCCTCTCTTATACCAAGCCCACTTAGGCTTATAGGAATAAATGATATTATGTTCAGTAAAGATTTTATTGTTAGAACATGAAAGAAGCCTATTTTTTGGTGGAAGCCCAAGAAGACGATATGGACCTGTAATGCATTTGTGCTCCATTGAATTACATTTGCCACAAAATTGTTTAGTATTGATTTTTTGTTTTTTGAAATAATCAATTGGGCTCTTGAAAAGCCTTCAAAGCTTTTTGAGTATTTTTTGAGTATATACCTCTTAATCAGTTTTTTTCCGAAATCACTTAGTATAATGTAAGAACCAACCGCTAGTGATAGTGCGAATATAGCAAGCATTATTATATATGCTACTATGTCTTCTTTTATCTTAAATAGTATGAATAAGCTAAATGAGGAAAAAATAAGCAATGTGACTAGAGCAATTATTCTGTCAATAATAAAGACAAGGGCGCTTTCTCCGAGTTTAATCTTTTCTTTTTTTAAGAAATAGACTATTGAAAAGAGGCCAAGTTTTGCTGGTGTAAACATACTTATAGCCCAGCTTATCAGATAATGTTTGAATAATCTTAGAAAAGGGAATTTGGGTTTTATCACTCTTAGGAGGATAAGAAGTCTTATATTCGCAAGTATGAGGTTAAGCAGAAGAATAATAATTGTTGGAATTAAGATAAGCGGGTTTATCTTTAGGAAGGTATTTATTATTTGTTTGTAACCTATCTTTACAAGTACAAATAATAAGAATATCAGGCTTATTGATATTTTTAATATGATCCAGATATTTCTGTTTTTTGTTTTTCCCATTTGTCTTTTAACTTGGATACCTGTTTGTTTAAATAGCTTTCGTGTTTTGTTTAGGGCTTTTAAAAAAACTTTTATATAGTTTTAATAACAATCCTTGTTTATGCTGACGTATATTTTTTCGTTTCTTGCATTTGTGACCTTATACAAGGGAATAAAAATCTTTTTCGGCTGGAGAAAGAAGTTAAAACCCGTGAAGATTATGCGTGGTGCTGAACCAATCTATTATAAGAGGGGAAAAACAGGAGTTTTGTTTTTTCATGGCTTTACAAGTTCTCCCTGTGATTATAAATATCTAAGTAAATATCTTGCTGACCGAGGCATTACTGTTTATGTTCCTCTTATAGATGGGCATGGTAGGACACCTGAGCACCTAGCTAGTAAGGGATATAGAGATTGGATAAGATGTGCAGAAAGGGCTTATAAGAGGCTTAGAAAAGATGTGAATAAGATATATGTAGGAGGAGATTCTTTTGGTGGAAGTCTTGCTATTATAATTGCTAGTCGGTTTGAGGTAGATGGTGTTATATCTATGGCTACCCCTGTATTCTTTAAGAAGGAGAGGCTTTTTAAGATTGTCTTTCCTTTTCTTTCTTTTTTTAAGGATTACCAAAAGAAATGGTACCACAGTGCATTAGGTACTAAGCTGATAAGCGAGAGGGTGACTTATGATAGGATTCCACTGAGATGCGTTAAGCATGTCTTAAAGGTTATTAGAGAAGGGATAATCAATATGAAGGACATCACTGTTCCTATACTAATTATGCAATCTACTGCTGACTTTGGTTTGAGCAATAGGAGTGTTGATTATATAGCCACACATACAAGGTCAAGAAAGAAGAAAATTGTTTGGATACCAAACGCTTATCATGTTTTTATTATAGACAAAGGTAAAGAGAGGTCCTTTAGGGAAATTTATAAGTTTATAAAAGAGACATAGCTATGTATCTTTAAGAATGAGTTTTCTATTCTGATACATAAAATTGAATAGAAAGATTACTGATATTGTCACCATGATTAATGTTAATGGCGTGGTTATCTTCGGTATTACTTTTTCTATGTTTATTGAATAGTTTAGAGCATTTAGTAATAGGGTTATTGAAATAATAAGTGTTTGACTAAATGCCTTTGTTTTTCCCATCCAGTTTGCTCCTATTATTTTACCTCTAGCAGATGCTGTGCTTCTTAGTCCAGAGATGGTGAGTTCTCTTGCTAACAATATCAGGACTAGCCACATTGGTATGAATCCTTTATCAACAAAAACAAAGAATATTGAGAGGATTAAAATCTTGTCTGTTACTGGATCTAGAAATTTTCCAAATAGTGTTTCCTTCTTCTTTCTTTTTGCTATTCTTCCATCAATGATGTCTGTTATCATTGAGAGTATGAAGAGGGCAAAGGCAGAATAGGCTGCTGTTATATTATTTATATACATTAAAAGTATTATAAATGGAACTGATAGAAGTCTTAGAAGTGTTAGTTTATTTGGAGTGTTCATTTTTTATTCTGAGTTTTTACCACAGGATTCCTCCATTAACATCTATGTTTGCTCCAACTATATAGCTTGCTCCTTTGCTTACTAGAAACGAAACTACTGAAGCTATTTCTTCTGGTTTTCCAAGTCTTTTTATTGCTGTTTTGTCTATGTATCTTTCTCTGTCTTCTTCTGACCATTGTTTTGCCATGTCAGTTTCTATTGGTCCGGGGGAAATGGCATTTACATATATGCCATACGGAATAAGGTCTCTTGCTAGGCATCTTGTTAGTCCTATTATCCCTGTTTTTGAGGCAGTATAACCTGCGGATGTAGCTGGTTCTTTTACTTTGAATGAAGCTATGTTAATAATCCATCCTCTTCTTTGTTTTTTCATATATTTTGATGCTACCTTTGAGCATATGAATGTGCCTTTTAAGTTTGTGTTTATCTCATAGTCCCATTCTTCTTCTTTTATTTTATGGATATTTTTTCTTACATTAACCCCTGCATTGTTTACAAGAATATCTATTCTTCCAAGCTTTTCCTTAACTAGTCTAAATTGTTTTTCTATAGCTTTACTATTTGATACATCTGCAACCAACGCAATAACATTTACATTGTATCTTCTTTTAATAAGGTTCTTTAGTTTTTCAAGTTTTTCTTTCGTCCTTGCTAAGATTGCAAGGTCTGCTCCTTTTTTTGCTAGCTCTATTGCTATTGCTTTTCCTATGCCTCTACTTGCTCCTGTTATGATTGCTACCTTTCCTTTTAGTTCTTTGTTCATAGGTACCAACTATTTTATGATGATAAAATAGTAGTAATAGATAAATATTTAAATATTCTGTTTTTTTAGTGTAGTTATGCCTATTGAAAGATTAAGGAATAAAATAACAAAGGAAGTGTTATGGTTGTACATCTTGAAGTTATTAAAAATGAAACCTAGATATGCGTATGAACTTAAGAGGGAGATACAAAAGAATTTTGGCTTTAATTCTGCGACAATAACATCTTATATTGTTCTATACAAACTTGAGTTAGAAAGATATGTTAGGTCTAAAATGGATTCTTCTAATAAGGGTGGGCCTAGAAGGAAGTATTACTATATAACAAAGAAAGGGGAAAGGCTGTTGTCAGAAGGTAAGCGGTTACTGGACGAAATGATGAAGAAGCTCTTTGGGTAAGTAGTGGTTATTATGAAATATGACCTGCATGTTCATACCAACTATTCTCCTTGTGCTAGTCTTAAGCCAGAGGTTTTGTTAAAGATAGCAAAGAAGAAAGTTGGACTTGATGGGATTGCTATAACTGATCATAACACTATAAAAGGAGCTATAAAAGTTTCTAAGCTCAATAAAGATAAGGACTTTGAGGTAATTGTTGGTAGCGAGGTGTATACCAATAGAGGACATCTTCTTGGGCTTTATTTAACTGAAGATGTAAAGGAATGGGATTTCTTTTCTGCTGTTGAGAAGATACACAGACAAGGCGGAATAGCGATTATAGCCCATCCTTTTGATATCTTTCCAAGGCTTAGGTTTAAGAAGAATGGTGTGGACCTAGGTTTGTTAGATGCTGTTGAATGTAATAATGGAAGGCTTTTTTATTTTACTAATAAAAAGGCACTAAGATTTGCTGAAGAGAATAAAATGGCTAAGGTAGCTGGTTCGGATGCACATTTTTCTTTTGAACTTGGTAGGGCCTATACTGTCTTTGATGGTGAATTGAGGGACGCTATAAAAAGAAGAAAAACTACTATAAAGAGCAATCATTTTTTTGGGTCTGTTGGGAAGCTTCTTAGCTTCATAAAAGCAACGAGGATACCTTTTTGGTGATTTAGATGCTTTTCATAGCCAAGTGTTTTTATTTTATGATGCCTGCATATTTTGCTAATATGGCTCCAGTTATAGTAAAAAAATGGTTTAATTTTCTGGCTGTGCCGATTGACAGGAACAGGAGGCTTTTTGGCAAGGGGATATTTGGTAGAAATAAGACATGGAGGGGTTTTATTTTTGGCATTATCTTCTCTGTTGTTATTGCATATCTGCAGAGGGTATTACTTAACTTTAAATTTTTTTTGAAACTAAGCTTTTTTGATTATTCAAATTGGTTTGTTTTTGGTTTTTTGATGGGATTTGGGGCTGTAATAGGAGACCTTATAGAAAGCTTTTTTAAAAGAAGAATCAGGATAAAACCAGGAGAACCCTTCAGGCCTTTTGACCAGCTTGATTTTGTTTTTGGGGCTCTTCTGTTTGTTTCTTTTGTTTTTAGATTGACATTTGAAATGGTCTTGGTGATTGTTATTTTGAGTTTTTTTGGACATATTTTTATTAATCATTTGGCTTACTATCTTGGGATAAGGGATACTAAATGGTAATAATAAATGTTAAAATCAAAAACTAGGAAGCAGGCTTAGATGAAAATGTCTTTTATAGAGGTTTTATTTTCCGTATTTTTGGTTTTTGTTTTTTTATTCCTATTTTTTTATAGATTTATTTTTCTAAGGGATCCAGAGAGGATTATCTCTAAAGGAAGAAATATTGTTTCCCCTGCTGATGGGAAGGTTATTATGTTAAAGCGAATTAAGAGAAAGGAGGGAACTATAAGAAAAGGGCTTTTTGGCAGGATTAATGTATTTTTTAGAGATGTTGCAAAGGACGGATATATCATTTCTATTTTTATGGGGCCATTTGATGTTCATGTCAACAGGGCTCCAATGAGTGGTGTAGTGTTAAATGTTAAGTATAATGAAGGAAAATTCTTTATTGCAAGCAGAAAAAAAAGTCTTCTTAATGAGTGTAACGAGATATTAATGAAAACAGAGGTTGGTAAAATAAAGGTAATACAGATAGCAGGTTTTTTTGCAAGAAAAATAGTGTGTTTTGTTAAAGAGAAACAGAAGCTTAATAAAGGTGAGAGGATAGGAAAGATTATATTAGGAAGCCAAGTAAGTTTGATACTCCCCTCTAGGGTGAAAATATTAGTTAAGAAGGGAGATGTTGTTAGAGCAGGTGAGACTATATTGGCAGAATATTAATATTAGTTACCATGATTAAGCCGAGACATTTTGTTAGGAGGGTTAGTAATGGTATTGGTTTGATATTTTTTAGAATCTTCCTTAGCTTTATTGTCTTTTTGTTAATATTAAGTTCAAGAAATAATTTGGCTCTTTACCTTTTTGTGTTAACTGCGATTGTTTCCTTCTTGGATGGATTTATTGCGAAAAAATACAAAATAGTTAGTCAGTTTCGCTCTATCTTTGATCCCTTTGCTGATAAATTGCTTGTTAATTTAACTGCTATCTCTTTGTCTCTTAAAGGGCTTTTTCCTTTCTGGGTTACAGGTGTTTTTTTGGTTAAAGATTTGTTGATAGTAATTGGTGCTTTGTTAATACTTATAAGAAAGCCAAAAATAGTTTTCAGGTCCAATTTTGTTGATAGGATTTCTGTTTTTGTACAGCTCTTAACATTGTTTTTTGTCTTACTCGAGAGGCTTGATTATGTTTTGATTACAATATCTTTGCTTCTTGTGGGGTTGAGTTTTGTTATTTCGCTTTTTAGGTCAGGGGTAAGAATTACTAGGTATAGGAGTGAGTTTGAGGAGATTAGATTCTTGAAACTGATAAAATTGCCAGATTTTTTTACTTTTTTTAACATCTTGGCTGGAATGTTTTCTATTATTTTTTCGATAAATAGTAGATATTATCTCTCAATTTTTATGTTATTGATTGCCGTGTTGTTTGATTATTTAGATGGGAAGGTAGCGAGATTAATAAGGCGAAAGGGAGACTTTGGAAAACAACTTGATAGTTTAGCTGATACCATCAGCTTTGGAGTTGCTCCAGCAATATTTGGTTTTAGCTTGATACAAACAAGGCTTGCTGTTATTATGTTTGCTTTGTTTATATTTGCTGGGGTTTTGAGATTAGCAAGATATAATGTGATGGAGTTTACTGGCGATTATGCTGGTATGCCCATAACTATCAATGGTCTTGTGGTTCCTTTCATATATCTTATTAAGGTTCCTTTTTCTGCTTACCCTTATATCTATCTTTTTTTGGCTATGCTTATGGTTAGCCCAATCAAGGTTAAGAAATTGTTTTGAAAAAAAATGGAATTATCGCACTAATCACAAGTCCAATGTTTTTTATAATCTCCTTTAGTGTTCTTTTTTTGTCTTTTTTTGTCAGTAGTGTTCCTACTGGGAACCCTAATATAAATATTAGTGATGATTCAATCATTAAAAGTTCTAGGTTTTTTGATGATGTGTATAAAACAAGACCTAGGATTATATAGATATATGGGAGTTCATTAAATTCTTTTTTTGTTTTTATCATATATAAAATAACAAAAGCAAGGATTAAGGTGGTTGTTAGATGGTCTTTAGTTTTTAATATCAATAAGAAGATAAATATAAGGGCTAGGATTGTTTTTTTTAATAATATGAAATATCTTTCTCCTTGCTTTATCTCTTCTTTGGCTATTATCGCTAAAAGGAAACCGAGAAATAGTCCAGAGTAGGAGATTATGGATATTATGCTGTAATTTAAGAAGTTCATCATAGCTCGTTCAATTCTTGGATTCTTCTTTTATGGCGTTCTTCTTCTGGTGGTTTCGTTTCTAACCATGTTTTTATTATCTCTTTGAATCTTTTTGTTGATTCTGTTCTAGCTCCTAGACAGATAATATTTGCGTTATTGTGAGCTTTTGCAACCTTTGCTGTGTATTTGTCGTAACATAATGCAGCTCTAACACCTTTTATTTTGTTAGCTGCTATAGACATTCCTATACCAGAACCACATATCAGAATTCCTAATGAGTTGTTCTTTACTACTGCTGTTGCGACTTTTTTCGCTATTAATGGATAGTCTATTGGTTCTTCTGAGAATGTTCCTAGGTCATTTGTTTTAATGCCTTCTTCGTTCAGAAAAGCCTTTATTTTCTCTTTCAGATTAAATCCAGCATGGTCAGAGCCGATTATTATTTCCATTTTTCAAACAAACTTGTTTTGTTGTTTATATATTTTTTTATGTTTTTTTACAATCCTAATCTTTTGAAATCTCCTGTTATACCTGGTACAAAATCATACCTTTTGAATTCATTTTTCTTTATCCATCTAAAGTCTGTATTCTCATGGCACAGCTTTACATCTGTTCTTTTTACTGAGCAAAGATATACTGCTATAACCCATCTTATTTTCTTTCTTTTGTCAATGACTTTTGTTATTTTTCCGGTTTTTTTTATTTTGGCTTCAAGTCCAGTTTCTTCTTTTATCTCTCTTAGTACAGAATCTTCTGCACTTTCAAACTCTTTGACAAAACCAGAACAGAAGCTCCACTTGTTCGGATAATTATAATCTTTCGGTGATTTTTTTAGTATCAAGAATTTATTTTTATGCTTTACTATTCCTGTTACAACAAAATATGTTTTCATCTTTTATAGATTTATGGATTTTTTGAGTGTCCCCACTGGATTAGCAAATCAATGTTTTTTTTATTTAAATTAGGAATATCACAAGGACCAAAACAAGAACCAGCCCAGATTATACATTTTGCGTTTGTTTCATTTTCTATCCTATCAACAATCTCTTTTGCTTTTGGCTTTAATCCATCTGGTAATTGTATGCAGACTAGTTTTGCCTTTTGTTTTTTTATCTCCCTTATCGCTTTGGCTAGCTCTAGGTTATATATATTGTGCATGATTTTTTAGAAATAGTTTTTCTTTATAAATCTTATTGGAGTGATTTGTGCCTTCTTATATAAACCCCTCTTCCTAGGTATTTGTTAACATCGCTGATTTGCATCCCTCCCCTGTAATCATCTGGAATGTTTGCTCCTGCTTTTCTTACGAATCTTCTCCATTCTTCTAGTAATCTCCTAGTTTTTTCGTTTCTCTCTAGTTTCTTGTATCCACTTGATTCTAGTATCTTTCCATCCCCTAAGTATAAGGCTACATGTCTTCCATTTGCGAGTATCAATAGGTCTCCAGGTTTCGCTTTTTCAAGAACTTCCGCTTTTGATGGTTTTCCTTTTATGACTGTTGTGTAGTGTGGACTGTTTTTGTAGATTGATGCAGTCCTCCTTCCATCTTCTAGTCTGTTAATCCCACATGTATCATATATGAGATTTATTAATCCAGAGCAATCAACACCAGGGATTGTTTTTAGTTTTCCTCTAAGCCTGCTTCCTGCTTGGTATGTTGTAAAATATCTTCTTAAGATAGGGTGTTTTTTTTGTTGTTCTATCGGTAAGAATGAATCTCCACCCCATACATATGGATAGTCCTTGTATTTATGGTATAATCTTAATCCTTCTAGGATTATATGTTTTGCTAGGTCCCTTGCTTTTCTGTTCTTGTAATTATATCTTCTGCCATTAACATACAGCCCTGTATCCCTGTTGTTTTCTATTGTGAAGCCTTCTATCTCTATTATTGATTCAAGTTGGCTTAGCTGCTCTTCTTCTCTGAGAGGAATCCTTATTCTTTGTCCAGGTTTTATTATGTAAGGTGGTTTTAAGTTATTTTCTTCTGCAATGTCCTCCCATGTTATTTGCCCATATCTTTCTGGGTTTTCTTTTTTTAGCCTTCTTGCAATGCCATATAAGGTGTCTCCGGTTCTTACTACATAAGTTGTGTTATCTGCTAACACAGTTTGGCCAAGGGCCATAGCTGTTATAGTTCCTAGCACTTTACCTATGAAGTTTCTCCTGCTTATTCTTTGGTTTTTCATTTTCAGAAGTCTAAGAACAGCTCATCCATTTCGTATGAGCTTAGCTTCTTTTTGTTTAGTATAGACATCTTTGGTTTTTTGCCATATGCTCCTCTAACTTCGTCGAATTCAAATTCTTCTTCTTCGTTGTATGAGTGCATTTTTATTCACCCATAGGACTAAGTTTATCATAATAGCGAGCTTTTTCTAGCTCTTCCTCTATTTTTTTCATCTTTTCTTTTTGTATTAAGCTTACCTCTTTTTCTGAGAGCTTTTCTAGCAAGCTCATTTTTTGTCACCTTTTTCTACTAAAGAGTTAGAAATATCTTATATATAAATGTTTCGTTCTGATACTATTAGATAGTAGTAATATTACTCTGGTTTTTATTGTTTTTTTTTGCTTTTAGTGGAATTCTGGTAAACCTTTTACATTCAAGGCAGTAGATTATTAGTTTATGCTCTCTTGTTCTTACTCTACAGTTCTTGCCATAAAGAAATACAGAATCACAGTGTTTGCAGATTTGTCTTTTGAGGATTTTTGGTAATTTTATTTTGTACTTCATGTATAGATATTTTATTTTTTTGGAATATGTTTTGTAAAGTTTTTTGTTACCCTTTTTATATGCTAATCTGGCTTTTTCAAATAGCTTTGGGATAAGTTTTTTCGCTTCTCTTTTTGCTTTTATCTTTTTTATCAGTTTTCTTTTCATATGTCTTTGTAGCCACTTTTATTTTTTAAATATTTTCTTATTTGTTGTTCTTTATATCTTTTATGTCTCTTTAGTGGTAACAAAATAGAAAAGTTTAAATAGTAGTTGTGCTATTGTCTTGAATAATGGAAAGAAAACATGGCCTACTCCGCATGATTGGAAATAGCTATAACAAGATTAGGAGTGGTTGTAACAAAATCAGATATTATTCCAACAAAGGAAAACTTTTTTTAATAGCTGCAGCTACTGCTGGTGCTATTGGCTTAACATCATGGAAGGGAGTTTCTTATTATAATAGATTAAGGAGAGAGGGTCTCTTTGAGAGAGCAGCAACCGTCTATTTTATTGGTAGTGGTAGGTCAATAAACAAACTCCTAGAAGAAACGAGCAAGCTAAAGGATTATATCTCTGAGGTAAACGGAGCAAAAGAAGAGTTGGAGGAGCTGAGAAGAAGGGATTTAGGTAAATTAGATGAATCTATTGATAGCTTGGGTGATAGTGAATTAGCAAAAAGGTTAAGAGGTATAAGGAGCGAGCTGGTGCAGGTTGATAGTGAGCTAAGGAATATGTATGACAAAGAGCGTAAGAAGCTTGAGGAGATGGTAAGTGCTTCAGAGAGATTGGGTAAATATTCTAGTTTTTGGAGAAGGGCAGTTAAGGTAAAAACTTTTATTGTTTATGAGTATTTGAGTTATGCAAGGAGAAAAATAGAGGAGGAAAAAAGTAAAGGTGGCATAAGGGGTAAATTGTATGGGGGCTTTGAAAAATTTGGAGAATCATGGCTTGAGGGTGTTTTGGGTAAGAATGCTAGTGATTCAGAGAAGAAGTATCTGGAACTTAGGGAAAGGATAAGGGCTTATTCCCAAGCGGAAAATGCTGAGCAAGGATTAGCTAATCTTGTGCAGCATCTTAATAGTCGGATTAAAGATAAAGACCTTGGGGAAGGTGAAAAACAAACATATATACTTATTAGGGATATAATATCTAACACGGGAAATGTTAGACTTGCTGAAGAGGTACTTGATTATATACAATATGGAAAATTACCAAATAGCTTGAATAAAGAAGCAAAGAGGCATCTTGAGTCCCAGCGTGAGCTTTTTGATATAATAAATAGGTCTTATGATTTGTATGCTAAGAGATTCAGGTTAGCTACTGAAGCAGAAGAGCTTGGAATAGAACTTGAGAAAGGAAGATACGAGAGGCTTGAGGAAATATCAAAGAGGCTTGATGCCATTGCTGATGGGCTTCTTGAGTCAGACAATATGCTGAGGCAGATTGGCGTAGACCCGAGGGATCCAGAATATTTGGCTGCTGTAAGAAATTTTAAGAGCTTGTATATTATAGGGCTATTGATATTGTGCGGTTTAGAGTTTTCAATAGGGTATTTTTTTTATAGTGGTGCAAGTCAAAAACGAAAATTACAGAAGCATTGGGAGCGTATGGCATAGAAGCTTTAATAGAATCCTTTTTCCTTAGAGGTGCTTTTCAAAAACGAAAACATTATAAACTTAGAAGGGAATATGATACACTACTAAGAAGACTTGGAGAGGGGTGAGGATGTTAAAGGAAATTAGATTGTTGGAACCATTTAAGTGCAATCCTGATGATAGTTGTGTTGAGGTTGCTAGGAAACTAAGGGATTCTATGCAGAGGCATATATATGTGGTTAATGAGGAAGATTGGCCTATTGGTATTATCTCTACAACAGATATAAACAATAAGATAGTAGCAGAAGGAAAAGACCCGAATGAGGTTAAAGCAAGAGAAATAATGTCAGAGCCAATAGATGTCTATGATGTTAGCGAAGATGAGGTTAGGGTTTATAAGGAAATGATTTCAAAAAAGAGGCTAACATGTGCTGTGGTGGAGAATAAAAGATTTGTTGGTATATTGACCCTTAATAGATTGATAGGATATATTACTGGCATAAAAAATGGCAATAGATGATAAGATAGGGGATGCAAAAAAATTTATACAACCAATCAGAAGTAAGGAGCAGTTTAGGAGACTTTATCTTGACAGCCTGATAAGGTCTCCTGAGTTAAGAGGCTATTTCTTTGATGGGGACAAAAGAAAGGATGATGATCGGACAAAATATCTTTATAGCGAATTAGCAAGAATGCTTGATGATGCATATGAGGAATATGGAAAGGAAAGCTTTGAAAATAAGGGATTCTTTAGAAGATTTTTTGGGAGGCCGTTAAGAGCTGTTGGCTCTGCTCTGGCAGCTGCAAGCCATTATTTGCTTAATGTTTATTATTCTCCTGAGGCATATGCTGTAACAATTCTCCCGGCGCTTGGGTTAATGGGCGTTGCTGATGTTATTGAAGGGCTTAGTTACTTATATCATAACCATGAGGGTTATGATTTGTTACAGGTTCCTAAACTTGTTTTAGAAAGCTTATTGGAGAAAGGGCTTGCAGTTATTCCTGGATACATCACGACTTTACCTGAGTTAGTTGCAGGCTCTACGAAATTTGATAGGGCAGTTGCGAGAAAGATATTGTATAGGGCAAAGAATGAATTTATTAAGAAGTTTGGTGAGTATAAGGAACCAGAAAAACAATATTCATTAGAAAAGATTATTATCCCAAGAAAACCAGAAGAGCTGAGAAAAGCAGCATAACTTCAATAGTGAATAATGAATAACTTTTTAAATCCTATTTTATTCTTTTTTTGTTATGTTGAGCATTTTAAAGAAAATATTTTTTGGTAATTCTAAAGAAGAGAATGAACAAGTTGAGACTATACATCTTAACGAGCTTGAGGATTGGTTTAAAAAAAAGTCTGATTCTATTATCTCGGATTTGAATGTAAAGATTGATGAGATAAAGGCTTCTATTAGGCAGGAAATAACCAGGACAAAAGATAATCTGGCTGTATTGGCAACAGCTAAATTGCGGAACCCTAATATTAGCGTAAAAGAAAGACAACTTATGGAGGGTAATAGGAAGGCGTATATTCTCGGCGTAAATAGATTTTTACGAGAGATAGTGTTAGATGTAGATTATAATAAGATGATGGAGTTTTGTAATAATTTTTCTTTAAGAATTGAAAGATTTGGTAAGGGCACAGTAAGGCCTTATGCCATATTACAAGACTTTTTTGCGAATGAAAGCAGGAATATTGCTCTTAATATTAAAGGTATTGAATCCCTCATAAAGAAATTACAGACAACACTAGAGGAAGCAAGGTTGTCTGAAATTGACGAGATAATGGCTAGTATAAGAGATCTTTGTTATAAGGTAGAGAGGAAAGAAAAAGACAAGGCTGCTTTAGGGGAGAAAATGATATTACTAAGCAAGCTAGAAAAGACTAAATCAAAGATTGAGTCAGAGATTGGTAATCTAAGAAAAAGTGAAGAATACAAGAAACTAAATCAACTTAGATTGGAAGAGGAGAGAGTTTTATCAAAAATAAAAGAGAACGAAATAAGATTGGTAAATGCATTTTCTATTATTAATAAGCCTTTAAGAAAGATGGAAAGAGTGGTTCTGGAGAATGCAGAAATATTAGCTGGTTACATAGAAAATCCTGTTAGGGCTTTGGAGAAGGATGATGGCCTTAAGATAATAGAAATTTTGAAAAAGTTGGAGAATAATATAAACAATTACACTCTTGACCTAAAGGATAAAAAAAGAGAGAAGGTTCTTATTGCTCTTAGTAATATGGGGGTGGATTTTTTTAAGAGCTTTCGTAATAATATGTTGGGCTTAAAGAAGGAATTGGAGAGGTTAAAAAGAGAGATTGAGAATAACAATACTTTTAAGGAAGAGCAAAGGCTTAACTATGAATTGGAGAGCGTTAAAGATAACTTAGAGAAGACAATGAATCTTGTTGAAGACAAAAAGAAGGCTATTGAGAAGTTAGATATTAATAAAATTAAAAATGAATTAGAGGAAAAGATTAGTTCCTTCTTTGATACTAAAATTTCTATTTCTATCGCTTGATTCCTTCAAGGGCATCTATGGCGTCTAGTCTCTTCTTGCTTAGATATGTTATTGAAGCTCCTCCGCCTGTTGAGAGTTCAGCCTTTGTTCCTGCATATGCCTTTGCTGAATCTCCCCCACCTAATACTACCGTATTTACATTGTTGAGAGCCTGCCCTATTTTTCTTGTTCCTTTTGCGAACCTTTCGTCTTCAAATATCCCGAATGGACCAAAGCCAACAACCACATTTGCTTTGGTAAGTTCTTCAAGTTTTTCTTCTCCATAGATGCAATCAACAATCATATAGCCCTCTGGCATTTCATCATCTTCTTTTATTGTTCTTGGTTCTGTGTAGATTGTTGTTTCTTTTCCATCTTTTACTTCTCTTTCTGGTCTTGCTGTTACAAGCTCATCCGGCAAAACCAAGTTACTAAGTGCCCCTAGAAACTCTCTTGTTTTTGCTACATAATCTGTGTCATCATTTTTCTCTTTTATTAGGGATTTTCCAACACTTCTGTTTTGTGCAGCTCTCACTACATTATAGACAGGACCTCCAATATAGACTTTATCAAACTCCCTGCTTAGTTTTTCAAGAGCTTTTATTTTTTCTTTTAATTTTTTTCCACCTAGGCATAGGTATTTTGGTCCTCTGCTTTGTAGAACTCTAGACCATAGTTCTATCTCCCTTTGCATAAGAAAGCCAGCAGCTACTGGTTTTCCTTCTTGGTGGAATAGTAATGGGAGACCATATGTTGATGCATGTGCTCTGTGGGCTGTTCCAAACGCATCATTTATATAGACCTCCCCTAGCTTAGCAAGTTCCTTTACAAATTCTGGATCATTATTTTCTTCTCCAGGATAGAATCTTAGATTTTCTAATAAAACTATATCGCCTGGTTGCATTTCTGATATAGCACTTCTTGGCATTTCCCCTATACAGTCATCAATAAATCTGACAGAAGTGCCAAGTTTTGTTTCTAATGCTTTAGCCACACATCTTAAACTATCATTTTGGACTACCTTCCCCTTTGGTCTTCCTAAGTGTGACATTAATATGGCTTTTCCGCCTTTTTCTCTTACATATGTTATTGTAGGCAGGGCTGCTTTTAGTCTGTCTTCTTCTGCTATTTCTTCTGGATTCCGTGATGAAACATTTAGGTCCAGTCTTATCAAAACCTCTTTTCCTTTAAGTTCTATTTCATCTATTTTTTTCATTTAACCACCCCTTAGCGTTTTTAGTAATTCTGGCTGTTTTTTGTGATTATTTATTCATTTGTTTGTTGTATTTGGATTTATTCAATATTTTTAATATTTTTTGTTTTATTTTGTTTATATTTGAACTAATCTTCCTTTTTATTGTTTATTCTCCACATGGCGTTCTTAATTCTTTCATATATTTCTATTATTGGGTTCTTTTTTAATTCTATTGCTTTGTAAGGACAATTTTCATGACAGCAATAACATAATATACATTTTTTTCTATTGAATTTTGGATAGGGGTCTAGGGTTATCGCTTTAGTTGGACAGACGTTATAGCATATCTTACATTTCTTACATCTTTGCTTTTTTATATATGGCTTTATTGAAGTAATCGTGAACATGAGTTTTATAATTGTTTTTGGCATAGCTCTTGCAAATTTACTTTTTCTTATTGGTTTTTTGAATCTTACTCTGTAATTTTTTTCACCTATTACTTCTACTTTTTCGGAGAAGATTCCTCTTTCTATGGCATATTTTGTTGTTTTTATTTCTAATGGGTCATAACCTATAATCTTTGAGGCAACTATATCTAAGGCAACCGCATCTTTTGATGTTATTATCAGTCCTACCTTCTTGGGATTCCCTCCTGAGCCAGGCCCATTACCTTCAAGACCCATTATTGCATCCATTATATTTAGCTGTGGTTTTATGTTCTGGTATATATCCAGTAGAAGATTTGCAAATTTGTCTTCGTTTGGAGCTATAGCATGCTTTCTTGATTTTCCACCCCCTGGGACACAACCAAACATGTTTTTCACTGCTCCAGTGAATCTCATTAGAACATGGGTTTTCAGTTTTGGAACATTAATTATTAGGTCTGCTAGAAAGGGCTCTTTTGCAAGAACAAACTTCTTTATTATCTTTGCATTATTGTCTATGATTTTTTTTCTTTGTGAACCCTCAAAGGATATTAACCTGCAATTGTGTTTTTTTGCTACTTCTTCAATCCCTGAAATTCTAAATGCTTTTTTTGTTCCCCCATATGATGCTATGCCGCTTGAGTCTCCTATCCAGATTTCATTGTTTTTCTCTTTTAGAATCTGACATAGGGCATCTATTACTGCGGGATGTGTATTTATTGATGTGTTTGGTTTTTTCTGTCCGAGTACATTTGGTTTTATAAGAATCTTCTTGTTTTTTGGAATGGTAAAATTAATATTTTTTAGTGACTGCTTTATTGTTTTATAGAGCTCATTTGTATCATATGAGCTGCATTTGAGTACAGATACCTTGACCATACTTGAGTGTAGCTTCTAGGTTTTTATATTTTTTTTGATATCTTATAGGAACAATGGTAAGAAAACAAGCGCAACTATGCTTACCAGCTTTATTAGAATATTTAGTGAGGGACCTGTGGTATCTTTTATTGGGTCCCCAAGGGTGTCACCAATGACAGATGCCTTGTGTGCTGGGCTTCCCTTTCCTCCGAATTTTCCTTCTTCAATATATTTCTTTGCATTATCCCATGTTGCACCAGAATTTGCCATGGATATTGCAAGTATAAGCCCTGTTATTGTTACTCCAGCTATTAGCCCTCCTAGAGCCTCTATTCCTATTATTAAGCCCACTAGGATAGGGGTAGCTATTGTGATGATACTGGGTAAGAGCATCTTTTTTATCGCTGCTCCTGTTACTATTGAGATGCATCTTTTGTAATCTGGTTTTTCTTTTCCTTCTATTAGGCCTTTTCTGCTTTTGAATTGCCTTCTTACTTCTATTACTACCTTTTCTGCTGCTCTTGCAACAGCTCTTAGGGTGAATGCAGAAAAGATAAATGGTAGAAGGCCTCCGATGAGTAGCCCAACAATTACCTTTGGTGTTGTTATATCAATGATAATTGTTTTTCCTGTTAGCTCTGATGCGACCTGTGTAAAGCTAACAAAGAGTGCTAGGGCTGTTAGTCCTGCTGAACCTATTGCAAAGCCTTTACCTATAGCTGCTGTTGTGTTTCCTACAGCATCTAGGCTTTCACACCTCTTTCTTGTCTTCTTTCCGAGTTTTGCCATCTCTGCGATTCCAGCTGCATTATCTGCTACTGGACCATAACAGTCAGTAGCAAGTGTTATTCCCAATGTTGAAAGCATGCCTACAGCTGATATTGCAATCCCATAAAGGCCTGATAGATAGTATGATATTAATACAGAACTGCATATTGCTATTATTGGTATTGTTGTTGATATCATTCCCACTGACAACCCTTCTATCAGATTTGTTCCTGCCCCAGTTTTTGATGCTTCTGCAACTTTTCTTGTTGGATTTTTTGTATTTGATGTATAGTATTCTGTTGAGATGCCGATTATTATTCCTATTAATAGGCCTGATAACATTGAGTAGAAGATATTAAATCCAAGTTGACCTGGAATTACAAGCTTTATGACTATAAATGATAAGATTGCTGCTATGACTGAAGCAGACCATATGCCTTTGTCTAGTGCATGTTGGGTGTTTCCTTTCTTTGCTTTAACAAATTTTGTTCCTATGATTGATGAGATAATCCCTACGGCTGCTATCATCAACGGCAATAATATATATCCATCTACTATTCTTGTAGCAGCTATCATTGTTGTTCCTATAACCATTGTTGATATTATTGAATCAACATAGCTTTCAAATAAATCAGCACCCATTCCTGCAACATCACCAACATTATCCCCTACATTGTCTGCTATTACCGCGGGGTTTCTTGGATCATCTTCCGGTATCCCTTCTTCTACTTTTCCTACAAGGTCTGCACCAACATCTGCTGCTTTTGTGTAGATTCCACCACCTACTCTTGCAAATAGTGCTATTGATGAAGCACCAAAACCAAAACCATAAATCACTTCTGGGTCTTTGAACACCATGTAAAGGAGGGTTATTCCAAGAAGGCCTAGACCGACAACACTTAGTCCCATTACTGCTCCTGATGAAAATGCAACCATTAAACCATCGTTTATTGACTTCTTTGAGGCTTCTGTTGTTCTTGTATTTGCTTTTGTTGCTATCCTCATGCCTATGTTTCCTGCTAATGCTGAAAAGAATGCTCCTATTATGAATGCTATCATTATAATTTTGTTTATAAAATAATATAAGATTACAGAAACAATAATTACAAATATACTTAGTATGAAGTATTTTTTTTCTAGGAAAGTCATTGCCCCTTTATGTATGGTTTCAGAAAACTCCTCCATTTTTTTTGTTCCAGGACTTTTTTTGATTATACTTCTAGCCTTTTGGATAGCAAACAGGATTGATAATAGGCTTATTATTAGTACTATGTACTCAATCATTTTTTCACCTGAATATTTTCATAAAAGTTAAATATACTTTGCCATTAGCCTTATTACATCTATCATTCTGTTGGAGTAGCCCCACTCATTGTCATACCAACCAACCACAATAAGGTTATCTCCTACAGAGGTTGTTAGTTGGGAGTCAAAGAGGCATGAGTGCGGATTACCAATAACATCTGTTGATACTAATGCTTCATTTGAATATTCAATAATTCCCTTGTATTTTGTTCTAGCCATTTTTTTGAATAAAGCATTTGCTTCTTCTGTTATGTCCTTGTCTATTTTTCCTTTTAGCTCTGCTACAAAATGACATAGTGAACCATCTGGTGTTGGTACCCTTATTGCTGACCCTATAACTTTTCCCTTTAGTTCAGGTATTACCTCTCCTATTGCTTTTGCTGCTCCTGTAGAGGTTGGGACAATGTTTAGGGCTGCTGCCCTTGCTCTTCTGAGGTCTTTGTGTGGCCCATCAAGAATTCTTTGGTCGTTGGTATAGCTATGGATTGTTGTCATCACCCCATCAATTATCCCGTAATTATCATTTATTATTTTTGCCATCGGTGCAAAGCAGTTTGTAGTGCAGGAAGCATTTGATACAATGTCTTCTCCTTCATATGTCTCATGGTTTACACCCATAACAATCTGTTTTATTGGCTTATCGCCTTTTGGTGGAGCTGAAAGCAGTACTTTCCTAGCTCCTGCTTTTAGATGTAGTACGCAATCATCATATTTTCTGAATTTTCCTGTGCATTCTATTACAATATCTACTTTTAATTTTTTCCAAGGCAATTTTTCAGGATTTTTTTCTGCTGTTATTTTTATCTCCTGTCCATTTACTATGATTGAATCCTTTTTTGCTTTTATCGTGCCCGGAAATTTTCCATGGACTGAGTCCCATCTGAGCAAGTGTGCTAATGTGCCAGGGTCTGTTAAGTCATTTATTGCTACAAATTTTATCTTTTTATCGTTTATTCCTGCCTTTAGCACAAGCCTTCCTATTCTTCCAAAACCATTAATTGCTACTCTTATCATTTTTGCTTCATTAAGTTTATTTTTATTCCTCCTTTTTATTTCTTTTCTTTTGAAGTAGCAATTTAAATATCTTTCTATTAGACATAACTCTTTTTAGAATAGGTTGTGTGTAATAACCTGTGTGCCTTTTTTGAACCCGGTTCTCCGAGATATTCTGCATATATCTTTAGGGCAGCTGGATTCTTATGGGATTTTCTTATTTTTTTTCTTTCATCAACATTTATTAAGGCCTTTATTCTCTTTGCCAGCCTTTCTTTGTTGTGTGGTGGTGGTTGGCCACCTCCTCCAATACAGCCACCATAGCATGCCATTATTTCTATAAAGTGATATGGGCTTTTTCCAGCTTTTATTTGTTCTAGCAATTTTCGTGCTGCTCCCATTGTATGCACTACACATATTCTTATGCTCATTCCAGCGATATCAATTTCTGCTTCTTTAACTTCCTCCATCCCCCTTATCTCTTTATAGTCAATCTCTTTAAGGTCTTCTCCACTAAGCCAATCAGCTACTGTTCTCAGAGCAGCTTCCATAACCCCTCCTGTATGCCCAAAAATGTCTCCTGCCCCTGTACTAAACCCAAGGGGATCATCAAATTCAGTGTGGGGCAGATTCACAAAATCAACATTGAGCTGTTTCAATAGCTTGGCAAGTTCAACAGTCGTTAATACAAAATCTGCTTCACCTTTGAATTCTGGTCTTAAAATTTCATATTTTTTTGCTGTGCAAGGCATGATATCTACAAGAATAATGTCTTCTGGATTCTTATTGATTTTTTTTGCATAGTATGTTTTTACTAAAGAAGCCAATATAGCCTGGGGACTTCTGCATGTTGACATATTTTTGTTTAATTCTTCATAGTAAAATTGTTCACCAAATTTTATCCATGCTGGGCAGCATGTTGTAATCATAGGTAATGTGCCTTTTTGCTTAATCCTTTTTATAAATTCAGTTGCTTCTTCTATTATGCATATGTCTGCTCCAAAATTCGTGTCAAATACCTTATCAAAGCCAATTTGTTTTAATGCAGAAACCATTTTTCCTGTTACAGGTGTACCTGCTGGTATGCCAAAACACTCCCCTAATGTTGCTCTTATTGAGGGAGCGGTTTGGGCAATGAGATACTTATTAGAATTTAAAGCATCAATAACCCCTTGTATGTCACTTTTCTCAGTTAGAGCACCGGTTGGGCATGCAACTACACATTGTCCACAGTTAATACAAGCACTTTCTTTCATTGTGTGTTCAAAACTTGGTTTTACTCTTGTATTGATTCCTCTATTTACTAACCCAATAGCATAGACGGTCTGGACATCATTACAGATTCTAACACACTGCTCACATAATATACATTTATTGTTATCCCTTCGTATCGAGACACTTGAATTATCTATTTCATCATACCTGTGTAGGATTTCAAATGGAGTGTCTTCAATCATTAACTCAGAGGCATACCTTTGTAGTTTACACAATAAGTTTTCCTTACACAATGTACAATATAAATCATGGTTAGCTAGCAAAAGTTGCATATTTACCCTTCTTGCTTCAAGGACCCTTGGGGTATGCGTGTAGATTTCCATATGCTCTTTAACTTGGGTAGAACATGATGCTTGTAGCCTAGGCATACCCTTCACCTCTACAACACATAGTCTACAAGCACCTATTCTTTCTAGTCTTTCATTATAGCAGAAGTGGGGTATGTCTATTCCATTCCTTTTAGCAACATCAATAATGTACTCTCCTTCTTCCGCTTCAACTTCTTTTCCGTTTATCCTTAGTTTTATCATTTTTATTTTACTTGGAAATCCTCTTTAAAGTGCCTTATGGCTGTTAGGATATGGTTGGTACAGGTTTGTCCCAAGCCACATAACGAGGTATCCTTAATAATAATAGATAGTTTTTCTAGTAGTTGTAAATCTTTTTCAGTTGCTTTTTTTGATTTTATTCTTTCTAATAAATTTAGGATATGGATGTTCCCTTCTCTACATGGTGTACATTTGCCACAGGACTCGTGTGTAAAGAATTGCGCTATGTTTATTGCTATATCAAGGATGTTTCTTTTTTTGTTAACAAAAATCAGAGAACATGTACCTAACATAACATTTTTTTTACATAGGTTTTTCTGGTCTATTATCAGGTTTGGCTCATAATAAATACACCCCCCTGAGGCACCAAAATAAACCGCTTTAGGATTCTTTGCTTGTACCTTTTTAGCTATTTTCTCTAGCCTAGTACCAATCTTTAATTCATAGACTCCTGGTCTTAGCACATCACCAGAGATAGAGAACAATCTTGAGTGGTTATTCCAATCTTTGTTGATGAGTGCTAATGGAACATTTGCTAATGTTTCAACATTGTTTATTAGGGTTGGTTTGTTATAAAGCCCTTTTTGTGAAGGGTAAGGTGGCTTAAAGTTTGGATATCCTCTTTTATTTTCAATAGACGAGATAATAGCTGTTTCATCACCACAGATGTACGCTCCTGCCCCTTCTATTATTTCTAGGTAAAGGTCTGATTTTGTAGCTTTGAGAATTTTTTTTATTGTTTTTCTTAGTTTGTCCTTTAGATATGCATATTCCCCTCTTAAGTAGATATAGGCTTCTTTTGAATCAATGCAGTAGGCTGCTATTAGTATCCCCTCAATCACATTTTCAGGGTTCTTTTCTAGTATTAGCTTGTCTTTGAATGTTCCTGGTTCACCCTCATCTGCATTGCAGATTATTATCCTTTCTTTGCTCTTTGTTTTTCTTGTTAGTTCCCATTTTAACCATGTTGGGAAATCTGCTCCCCCTCTACCTGTGAGGCCTTTTTTCTTTAGAATCTTAATAGTTTTTTCTGGTCCTAGTTTGTTTGCTTTCTTCCAAGCTTTTAGGTATGTTTTTTGGAGTGTCTTCATTTTAGTAGTTTTCTTAATTTCTCTTTTGTTATGTTTGTGATTAGTTTGTCATTAATCATAATAGCAGGACCTTTATCACAACAACCTATACATGAAGTAACTTCTAGGGTAAATTTTCCATCTTTTGTTGTTTGATTAATGTCTATGCCTAGCAGTCTTTTTGCTTCTTCTAGTATGTTGAGTGAACCATTTAGATAACATGGGAGGGAATTACATATCCTTACTATTTTCTTTCCTTTCTTTTTTGTGCTTAGCATTGAGTAGAATGTGGCAGTAGAATAGATTTCGATAACAGGAATTCCTGTTTTTTCAGAAAGTTTTCTTATCTCCTCTTCTGGCAGATAGTTGTGCTTTTTTTGAATCTCTCTGAGGACATTCAGTAATTTTATTTTTTTTGCAGACCTATCCTGCATTTAGTCACCCCTTTTTTGTAAATCTATTTATGGTTAAATAACCTTTTGGTTCTATTCATTTAAAATAATTTCGATTTGTGTTTGTAGCTGTTTGTTGCTGATGGTGTAAACATATCATATCAATACAAAAATTATTTAAATAAGAAACTTATTGTATAATTATATGGAATATTTTGTTAGGTTAATAAATAAACAGGATTACAGTTTGGAGTATAGGCAGGAATTGTTTGAGATGATTTTATACTGTGTTGTAGCATTCTTTTTGCCTCTGATGATAGGACATCCTCAGATTGTTGTTGGGACTCTTGTTAATGCTTTGCTCATAACATCTGCGTTGAATATTAGGGGATATAAATTATTACCTGTCATAGTTGCTCCATCTTTAGGAGCCTTATCTCGGGGGATTTTGTTTGGGCCATTTACTGTTTTTTTGGTTTATATGGTTCCTTTTATTTGGATTGGAAATTCTATATTGGTATTTATGTTCAAATGGTTAAGTTTGGATAAGAAGGTTAATTATTTCATTACATTGTTGATTGGAGGATTAAGTAAGGCTATGTTCTTATTTTTGATTGCCTATATTTTTGTTAGTATGGGTGTAATACCTGTGCTTTTTCTGACAACAATGGGTGTTTTCCAATTCTATACTACTACCTTAGGTGGAATTCTTGCTTTTGGTGTGCATAAAACAAAGAAAAGGTTCGCTTAAGTTTTTTGTATTTTTGCAACAAAGAAGCCTTCTGTGTCATTATCTTGAGGCCATATTCTCAAACATTTTTTTATTTCTTTATTATATCTGTTGTTTTCAAATTCTAATATGGGTTTGCTTTTCTTTAATCCCTCTATTTTTATCTCTTTTAGTTTTGCATTTTCATATTTTTTCAATAAGAAATCTATTATGCCTTCATTTTCTTCTGGTTCAAGAGTACAGGTTGAATATACTAGGATACCACCCTTTTTTAATATTGAGAAAGCAGTGTCAATTAGTTGTCTTTGCTGGGCAGCTAGTCTTCTAACCATATTTGGATTCCATATCTTTAATGTTTTTAATGATTTCCTTATAGTTCCTGTACCAGAGCAAGGGGCATCTACTAAGATCTTGTCAAATCTTATGTTACAGTTCTTAAAGAATCTGCCTTCCATCAGTGTTATGATTGTATTGCTAATTCCCGTTCTTTGTATATTAACACTTAGTGGTTGTAGCCTTATGTATTTATAGTCATTGGCTATTATGATTCCTTTATTCTGCATATATTGGGCTATCTGGGTTGCTTTTGAGCCAGGGGCTGCACACATATCAAGGATAAGTTCTCCAGGTTTGGGGTTTAATATGATGGGGGGAATCATTGATGCTGATTCTTGCACATATATATAGCCTAGTGAATGTTCTATTGTGTTTCCTATGTCCCTTCTTCCTTCTCCATGCTTAATCCAAAAGCCCTCTTTACACCATGGTATTTGTGTTAGGTTCCATCCCTTTTCTTTTAGCCTATCTTTGCATCTTTCTATATTTATCTTTAATGTATTTATCCTTATGCTTCTCCTTAGCCATCTTAATGAATATTCCTTGAATAGCTCAAAGTCTGTTATTTTTTTATAGCGTTCAATGAATTTTTGCTTGAATTCTATTTGCATATCTGATTTGGTAAATCTTCTGGAATATAAATTATTCTTTTTTGTTCTCAGCTTTTTGGATTTGTGTATGGTTTGTGATTTAATGGGAAAAGAAAAAGCTTATAATCTTTTGCTCATGTATGGTCCTTCTTTTTTATAACCTAGCTTTCTGAAATATTCCCTTGCACCAATCCCTGCTATTACTACAAGCTTTTTCTTGTAATATCTTTTTGCTGTTTGCTCTGCTACTTTCAGAAGTTTTTTTCCAATTCCTCTATGCTGATACGAGCTTTCTGATTTTTTTCCTATCTGAACTATTGGCGAATAGATATGAAGTTCCCTTATTATTGCAGAGTCTTCATTTATTTCTTTCCTTAAGAATTTATAAGGGAATCTTAACCTACAATAGCCAAATAGTATATCATTTCTTAGGTCTTCTGCTGAGATAAAGAATTCATTTCCTCCAGAGGCAAGATAGTGCCTTGTTACTATTTGGATTCTTGGTTTTATCTTTTTTTTCCTTAAAATATGGCCAGCCTCTCTACACCTAATACACCTACATTTCATATTGTTTTTTTTCATATATTCTTGAATATACTGCCTCAGATTTGTTTTGTCAACTCCTGCTTCTCTGGTGTAGGTTGGTATGTCTCTCTGTACCCTTGTGATTCTTACATATTCCGGGACCATGCTCTTCAGTCTAGATATTAGTTTTATTGCCTCCTTTGTTGTTATTGGTTTGTATCTCTTTCTTTTCCATTCTTTGTATAATTTTGTTCCTTTTAGGACCATACAAGGATATATCTTGAGCATATCAGGTCTGAAGTATTCACTAGAAAAAAGAATAGCGAAGGCGATGATTTCTTCTTTTTTTCTCATGCCCGGCAAACCAACCATCCAATGGTATCCAACTTTAAAGCCAAGGTCCTTTAAAATCTGAGTTGCTCTTATTGAGTCTTCTGTTGTGTGCCCTCTTCTAATCTTCTTTAGTATGTTGTCATAGATTGTTTGTACGCCTATCTCAACCTTTGTACAGCCCAACTCTAGCATTTCATTTGCATGCTTGAGTGTTGCGTAATCCGGTCTTGTTTCAATTAATAAAGAGACACATCTTATATTAGATTTCTCATTTCTTTTTTGTTCTTCTTCTAGCTCACTTTTGCTTTTTTTCTTTATTTTGAGTAGCTTCTTTTGAATATTCTTTGTTCTATTTTTGTCGAAGATATTGCCAGGTAGTTCAAAGAATTCCTTGAATTTTATTATGTCTATCTCCCCTCTTTTATTGAAGAATAGTTCTGAGAAATCATTCATTGCCTTGAAGGCGTATTTTATAAAGTCTTCTTTGTATCTTTTTTGAAATGATGGGAATGTCCCCCCCATTATTATTAGTTCAACTTTGTCTGGTATATGTCCTTGTACAACATATTGCTCTAACCTGTTCATTACCTGTAGGTATGGGTCATAGTTGTTCCTTATCGCTCTTCTTGTTGCTGGTTCCTTTCCAGTATAGCTCTGGGGTACATCACCAAAATAAGAATCAGGTCCACCAGGACACATTATACAAGGACCTATTCCTTTTTTTGTATGGGGGCATTTTATTGGTTTTGTCATTATTGCACATACAGCCACCCCGGATATAGTTCTTGTTGGTTTTGTTGTTAGGTATTTTCTTATCTTTTGGATTTCTTTTGATGGAGCATTTAAAAGAAGTTCTATGTCTGTTGGAATCTTTTTGAGCTTGTATTTTCTGCAGAGCCTTAACTTTATTTTTGCAAGATTTTCTTTACTAGGTTTTCTTTTTTTGATTATTTCTATAACTTCTTTAATAAATCTTTCCATAATAGAACATTCGGATTTTTCTGAGTATTTAAAGGTATCCTTTGTCTTGTTTTACGCTGTTACGAGAATTCTTTGGTTATTTTATTTTCTCTTTATCCTCTTGATTTAGGTTTCATTGGTTTAACCTATAACTTAAATAGGCTTTTGTAACTGCGTCGTTTATTTTTACTTGTCCCCCACTTCCTAATCTTCTTTCATATGTAATGACTCTGTCAAGAACTTCTTTTATTCCTATCCTTCTTTTTGCTAAGTCATATACCATTTGGCTTAGTCTGTTTGGGTTGTTATCTTCTCCTATTCTCCTCCATACATCGCCATACTCACTTCCGTATCTTGAATCAAGAATGTTTGCTATTTCTGGATTATATTCTTTTCCTATTGGTATTGGTATGTGGTTTCTGTGTTTTCTTCTTGGTATTTGTCTTAGGAGCGTTTCTATAAGTGCTTCTAGGAATCCTTTGTTTTGTTGCAGATTTTTAAAGAGCCGTTCAAAGAGAGAGTCCTCATAAGCATGCGTTGCGGTTGCCATTTTTTATTTAATTTTGTATTTATGAAAGAAGGAATTTTCTTCTTCCTTTTTCTTTTTTTTCCAGTATACATATTTGTATACTAATTTATAAATCTTTCTTTTTTTATATATATCATAAAATATATTTTTAACACTATGCTTTTATTTATAATATTGATTCTGTTAGTAGGAACAGCACATATAACATAATTAGAAATAATCCCTGTTTCCAGTTGACATATCTCTTACCCATTATAAGTAGGATATAGAGCAATCCTATTGACATGAATATTGATGTTGTTATTATAATGCTTGGGTTTATTGTTATTGGTTTTATTATTGCCACAATACCCAGGACAAAGGCTGAGTTGGCAACCAAGGAGCCGAGAACATTTCCAAATGCAATATTTTTATGATGCCTGATTATTGATTTTACCTGGACTGTAAGCTCTGGTGTTGATGCTCCTATTCCAATGACTATTAAGCCAATAAAGAATGGAGATATTCCTAGTATTTTTGATATCTCAACAGAGGAAAGCACAAGCCATCTTGCAGATAATAGCAATGCTGCTAAGGATAAAATGAAGATTATTGCATCTTTCCATATCTTTCTTATGCTTATATCCTTTTTTATTTTTCCTAGTTCTCCTTCACTTTGCCATAGCTTTGTTATGTACAGGAAGAATGCTATTATTAGGACTATGCCTTCTGGCCTTGATAGGTTTCCATCTACAACAAGGAATAATGGAAGGATGACAAGGAAGAAGGTGACAATTGGCGCGTTTCCGCCTGTGTTCTGTTGGGTTCTTATCCTTACGGCTATTAAGAGTACTAGTCCTAGTAGTGGTATCTTAAATAGGTTTGAGCCAAGGATTGTCCCAAATACTATTGCTCCTTGGTTTATTATTGCTCCTGTTATAGCAGCTATAAGCTCTGGTGTTGCTGTTCCTATAGACACAACAAGAAAACCGATTAGATAATCTGATATGCCTATCTTTCTTGCATAGTTTGATATGCTGTTGACAAGAAGGTCTGCTGATTTTGAGACTATTGCTAGAGACAGTATTATTACTATTCCATTAAATAGAAGCGGATTTTGGTTTAAAATGTGTTCAATCATTTTCTTGTTTTCTTTTTACCTTTCATTATTTTTTTGAATTTTATGTACCACCTTCTTTTTCTTTTATCATAATGGAAAATAACATAGTAGTTTTTGTAATCATCTATAGCAAAAAGCAAAGGTTTTGGAATTGTTGTTTCAAATGAAGAGCCTCTTTTGTACAGCTTTCTTTTAAATTCCATTGGCATTTTTATTTATATTTATTTATACTTATTTATATACTTATTTTTTTACTTATATCTTATATTTAATATTTTCTGTTTTGACTGCTTTTTAATAATTTTTATGAGTCTAACATTTAAATAATATTGTTTGTTACTTATATCTTGAAGATGAAGAAGCTAAGCACAGAAAAATATCTATCTAGGGTATTCACAACTATAAAGAAATTTAAATTAGTTAGAAATGGCGATGTTGTATTTATCGGATTAAGCGGGGGAAAGGATAGCGCATCTTCTTTAATCTCTTTGAAGAGGTATGTGGATGAGAAGTCTATTGATTGTGAGATAAAGGGATTTCATATAAATTTTGGTTTACCAATGTCCCACAAGGTTGAGGATATTGTTAGGAAACAAGCAAATATGGCTGGTGTTGAGCTTCTGGTGTTTAAGGCAGGAGATAATGGTATATCACTTACAGATGCTTTGAGAAATACAATTAGACCAATTTGTAGTGTTTGTGGTGTTGTGAAGAGGTATTTAATGAATAAGGTCCCAAGAGAGAATGGGGCTAGCAAGGTTGTTACTGGACACCATATGGATGATTTTCTTGTTTTCTTTTTTAAAAATGTTTTAGGGAAAAATTTTTCTTGGATATCTAAGTTTAGACCAAGGCTTGATTCCGTGCATCCTAAGATGTTGTGCAAAATAAGGCCTTTGTTTATGGTTGGTGGTGAGGAGAATAGGTCTTTCTGTAAATCAGCTGGCATTCCTTTTATTGAAGAAGATATCTGTCCACATAATTATCTTAGTTGCACTGTTGATGTGGGGAGAGAGAAGTGGTACGAGATAATCTATGATATAGAAAAGAAACAAAAGAGTTTTAGGTATAATATGGTTAATTCTATAATCAAGATGGCAAAATTTTTTGAGGTTGATTATAGGGATGAGATAAGGGAGTGTTCCATTTGCGGGGAACCAACAAGCAAGGATGTTTGTAGTTTTTGTAGAATATTCAAGGTTGGGAAAAGATAGTATTTTGTTACTATCATTTAATAATAAAAAAAGAAAGTTTTAAATATGCTTTAGTCTTTCTATTGCATTATGGCTAGAGAGAGAACAACTTTTAATATACTATGGACTGCTTTAGCTAGGTCTTTAACTGGTGGTATCTTATCATCTTTTTATGAACTCCCAGATGAGGGGAGAGGCAGGTTGGAGATAATAGCTGCTGATGTTTTTAGGTTGGATGATGGATTAATTGGAGATTTTGCGGAAACTCTTTCATATAAGGATTTCTTTAGCCTTGGCAGTCGTTTGGAGTATCCTGGAGGGGATAGAGACAGGATAACAAGAAGATTTGTTGAATTTCTTAGAGATGATAAGAATCTTGATGACAGATATTTATTCAAAAGGGTGTTGCAGTTTGTTGTTGAAGGAGATGATGCTGTTTCTAGGGTTTTGAGACTTGCTGGTGACATAAGGAAGAGAGAAGGAGCTACATTGTTTGGTAAATATGGGGTTTTTGAGTTGGCAGAGGATGGCAGGATTACTAATGTGGATTTCCCTATTTATGTTCCATCTTCTGTTGAACAGGCAGAGAGGCAGATTGAGATATTTTGGGAGAAATACAAGCATCTTGGGGGACCCCATGATAGGGTTTTAAGGAGGTGTAGTCAAAGGGGAAGGTCTGTTGTTCTTATAAAGCCACATGCTTTTCATACTTATGATTATGATTTTAGGTTTGGTAGCATTATTGATGCGTTTTCAAGAGCTGGTGGGTCAATAATAGGCGCTAAGGTTCTTGTATTTACAAGGGAACAACTTGATATGTTTTATAAACCCCATGTCCGGAAGAAATGGTACGAGCCAGAGTTAGTGCCAGAAATGACCGGGGGAAGAACATTAGCGTTATTGTATGAGGGTTCTAATATCCAGGAAAAGCTTAGGGAAGCGTTAACCAAGGTTGTGAGGCCTGCTTTTGCAGATTCGTATGACCCGACAAAAACTGCAGCCCATGCATCTGACCCAAAGGAAAGAGGGTGCGTTGAAAGAGAGATGAGGGCAGTAAACTTTGGGGAGAACTATCTTCCATGAAAAAAGCGATAAAAACGAAAGATTTATATATTAGTTTTACTACTATATCATAGTTATAAAATGGATAATGTGTGCATTTTTGGTAGGTATCATTTATTAGAATATCTCTGTAAACAAGAGGATTCAGTTGTTCATTATGGTGGCGATTCAGAAACAGGCAAAGCGGTTGCTATTAAGCTTACTAAAAAATATCCTAGCGGGGCGGCTGTTTCTTTTTATGAGGGAAATCCAGAAAATTTTCCAAGATTGAGGTTTCATGGCAAAACAGAAATTGAGGGTGCTTTTTATAATGTTTGGGTCACGGATTTTATAGAAGGAAAAAGCTTGGAAGAACTTGTTGAAGGTGGTCGTATGGTGGATCCCAAGGTTGATGCTGTTAGATGGGTTATTAAGGCATTAGAACCACTTGGGCAGTTGCATTCAGCAGGGTTATATAGTGGGGACCTTAAGCCAAGTGATTTTATTTTAGGCTATGATGGGAAGGTATATCTTGTGGATATAGATACAGTGGTGAAGGAGGGAAGCGTTCCTAGCCATGTAAATGAAAGGTATTCTGCTCCAGAAATTAGAGTGACTTCAACTTTACCTTGCGATAGGAGGGCAGATATCTACTCTATGGGTATGATACTTCTGGATATGTTAATCAAGGGGCTTAGGGGGGATGAGGTCGGACTGAGGAGGTTTAACTATGACGATAGGGCTAGGTATTTAAGAATGCTCCCAGAGAATTTAGGTGCTGTAATAGGAAAGGCAACACAATATAATCCAAATGATAGATATGGGAATGTTATGAAGTTTAAGGAGGCTTTACAAGGGTTTTTATCCCCTACGGGAAGAGCCTCTTGAATATAAACCTTACTCTTCCGTCATAGGTTCCGAATTCTGCATCTTTTGATGGAATGACACTAAAATTTATCTCTTTTTTTTCATTTGCTTCCATTGTAAAGTCATTTTCAGAAGCATAAATCCAGTCTGATATATTCCCATTTACCTCTATGTGTACCATTAATGGCTCATCTTTTCTATTGTGTAATGAAACACTTCTTTGTCCTTTAGCTCCCCTTGGTACTATTCCGAATATTAGTGCAGACCTGTTAACATCAAACCCTATTATATTTTCTACTTTTACTCTAGTGTATAATTCCTTGACTTCTGCAATAATATAGTAGCTATAAAAAATTGCTGATAATAGGATTGCTATTATTATTGTTGCTATTGTCAACAACATTATTATCAATACTGTTTTTTTCTTTTTCTTTGCTGTTTTTTTTCTCATTTTTTACCTTTTACTTTTCTTTTTTCTTCGGTTTTTCTTTTTTATTGCTATTGGTGCTAATATCATAGCTATAACTATGAGTATTATTGCAATACTATGGAGCGTTTCTGGCAGTTTTGATGTGGTTTTATTCTCTTTTTCTACTACCTTTATTATTGCCTCTCTCTTTTCCATTTTGTTTCCATAATGCAATTTAATGCTGGCTATGTGGATTCCTGTTCTTATGTCTTTTGCCTCCCAGAATGTTGTTATGTTTGTTTCCTCCCATGGTTTTATATCATAGGTTTGGGTTTTTAATTGTTGATCGTTTATTTTTATTGTTGCATAAACATTGTTTATTATTATACTCCAGTGGCTTTTTATACTAATGTCAAATTTATTTATCTCATTCTTGTAGAATTTCTTTGTATGGTCCGTTATTTCTATTTTGTATTCTGGAGTTCTTTCTTTTATTTTTGCTTTGTATCCATTTGTGAGGTGTAGGGAATATATAACAGTAGTGATTGAGTAGGAGATTAATGCTGTGATTATAACTAGCATTATAAGTTTGGTTGCTTTCATTCTTTTGTTTATTTTTTGTTCTTTTTTAGTTGCCTTTTTGGTTGGTTTTTTCTGATTACAAATACTACTAGGGATATATTTATCACTATCAGGGCTATTACAAGGGTTATAAGAAGCTTTGTGCTTACTGGTGTTTTTGATGGCAGCTCTATAACTTTTGCTTCTACCTTCTTTCTTTTTGGATTTATTTTGATTTTTCCTTTTAGTTCTTCTTTTTTGTCTTCATAGAATACTGTTATGGTTATATCATGTTCTCCTAATTCTGTTTTTTTTGCATTCCAGAATGCTTTAAGGGTTATTGTTTGCCATGGTTTTATGCTATAATCTGGCGTTTTTATGTTTTCATTGTCTATCTTTATTATTGCATATACATTATTTATCTCTACATTCCATAGACTTTTGACCTTTACTTCTATTTTGTTTATTTCTTCTTGATATGCTTCTCTTGTGTAGTTTATTATCTTTATTGATAATGTTCCTATTCTAAACTTTGCTGATTTTTTTAGTTCCTTCCCGTCGTATGTTATTGTGGCGTTTACTTCATATTCTCCAACAGGATGCCCGTAGCTGTCCCATTCTGCCTTTACTGTTTTTTCTTCGTCTGGTTCAAGATTAAGTACTGGTTCAAGATATAATTTGCCTATCTTTTTGTTGTTTCTGGAGATTTCTATAACAGAGTTTACTCTTTTTATTGTTTCTTTTCCTAGGCTCTTTAGTTTTAGTTTGAATTCTTCTTTTTCGTCAAGCCCTATGTTTTTTGTTGCTAAATCAACAGAAAGGTATTTTCCTGGATAGGGTGCTATTATAATGAATGCCTTGCTTGCGGCTGTTACCGCCCTTAAGCCGCCTCCTTCTTGAGGTGTTACATCTCTTGCTTCAATTACGAGTCTGTTCCTTCCAGGCGGTATTGATTCAGGTAGTTTTATGTTGAATTCTGTTTTATAGGTTACTCCAGCTATGTCTATGTATTCCTCTTTAAGTGTTACATATTCTGCTAAGTCACCTTTTGCTGTGAGTTTTACCCTTATTGGTTGTCCGACATTATTGTAGATTGTTATTTTAATGTTTTTGTTTAGATTTGGAGTAAACTTGATATATTTTTCAAATGAACCTATCCCTATTCCGTATATCTTTGGCAAGGTTATTAATAATACTGTTAGTAAAAGAATGCTTTTGCTGGTTGTTTTTGTAGTTTGCATTTCAATCTTAATCAAAAATGAAAATCTAAATGAAAACCTAACTTGTCAAATCGTTTGCATGGAATGTAAGCTTTGCTGACTTCTCACTACTGCTTGTCGGTGCATCAGCTGGAATATATAATTTTGCATATACATATAGGGTTTTTGTTTTTGTAAGGTTATCACATAGGTTGTATTCTGTGCCTGTGGCACTAACAGTAAACCAATCATCTTCTAATACACCTACACATCCAGGGTCATTTGTATTATTATCTGCTGCTAACCAAAATATTGCGGAACCACTGCTTAGCAGGTCTGGACCAGTCTTATCTGATTCAACTGTTACATTAATGAAAATATTCCCATCATTTTTCAATGTTATATTGTCTGGTGGCCCAACTGGTATTGAGGAACATACTCCTGGGGCTCCCCAATCACCAGAAATATTGCTTGTTACATTTGTTCCATATGTTGCGTTAGGACTGCAAGAGCCAAAATCAATAATATTGTCAATTGTTGCAATGGATGCTACTTCTGAGATTGTGATATTTACATATCCGACTGCTGTTGAGGCCTTTCCAGTTATTGGGACTCTTAGGATTAGATTGTTAATTTTGCTTATGTTTACTATTGTCCCTCCTACCGAAGCTATAATTGCCAAGACAAGCAATATGGTTAATGTTCTGTTTGAGATTTCACTCATTTTTTTCACCTTTTTTGGTTTTTATTAAACTATTTTTTTCACAGCCGCTTTGCGTTGTTTTTGTTTTAATTGCAGGAAGAAAAGTTATTTTTAGTGTCTTAACTGTCTTATCTATATCATTTGACATATCCTATTTTCTGAGTTTTTTCTATATAAATATTTCTATTTTTTAAGCAGAAAATCTCTTTTTTAATCTTCATTATAAATTAGTTACTGTCCCTCCAGCAACAATTTGCATATCTTTTTCAATCACAAATCTTCCTGTTTCAGCTATCTTTTTGAAATCATCAAACACAACAGGGTTTAATGTTTTTATAGTCACTATGCCAACCTCGTTATTGTTTAAATTATTTGAGTTACTTCTGATTTCTTGGAATGTAGAGGAATCAATAACCAAATTTATTTTTTCAATTGTTGCAGAGACCTCTTGGGTTGCTAGTTTTAGGTTTAATTTATCTTTAATATTGAGTGGTTTGTCTGACATCCAGAATATTTTTGCGTTAATCAATTGATTTATCTTAGGCATATCATCTTCCTTGCAAATAATATCTCCTCTTTTTACAGGTGTCTTGTTTGTTGTTGTAATGCCTATGCTTTCTCCTACTCCTGCCTTATTGGGGTTTTCAAGGAACTTTTCAATGGATGCAACAGTTGTTTTGCTGTTGTTTGGTAGGATGGTAATCTTATCTCCTTTTTTAATTTCTCCAGATTCTATTTTGCCGACAATTATCTCTTTTTTGTCTAGTTTGTAGGTTCCTTGTACTACAAACCTTAAAGCTGAGTGGTGTTTATTAGTTTGTTTGAAGGAATCTAGGTATTCAATCAAGGTCTTTCCATTGTACCATGGCATATTTTCAGATTTTTTTACTATGTTTTCCCCATCTGTTGCAACAATAGGTACAAAATGTAGCGATGTAATACCAATGCTTTCTAAAACTTTTGTTAATTTGTCCTTAATTTCAAGAAATCTATTTTCTTTGTAGTCAATTAGGTCCATCTTATTAATCACGACTGTTGTCTGGTTTAATCCTAATAATGAGAGAATATACGCATGTCTTTTTGTTTGTTCTTTAATACCCTCTTTAGCGTCTATGATTAGTATTGCGGCTTCTGCTTTTGAGGCTCCAGTTATCATATTTTTAATGAATTCAACATGTCCGGGAGAATCAATGATTGTATAGTCTCTTTTTTTTGTTTTAAAGAATATTCTGGAGCTATCTATTGTTATTCCTTGTTCTCTTTCTTCTTGGAGATAATCCAAAAAGAAACTAAACTCTAGTTTTTTACCTTTGGCTTTGCATATTTCTTTGATTTCTTCTATTTTATCCTGCGGTATGCTGTTTGTATCATAGAGAAGTCTACCGATTAGTGTTGATTTTCCATGGTCAATATGGCCTACTATGACTATATTCATGTTACTTGGATTTTGGGTTGTTATTTGATTGCGTATGGTTTACATGTAACCTAGCGACCTTAACTTCTGCATCATATAGACAGTTTCTTTGTCTTGCGCTCTTCCTGCTCTTTCAGATATATCTGTCTTTTTCAGCTCTTCAATTATTTTATTGATATCGTCAGCGTTTGAGTCAATAGGACTACAACAACATTTACAGCCAATACTCCTATAGCGTTTTCCATTTCTAGCAAAGTATAGGGGGACAATAGGAATTCTTTCCCTTTTTATGTATTCCCAAACATCTAGTTCTGTCCAGTCTAATAGCGGATGTACTCTTATATGTTCTTCATCATCTTGGTTTGACTTATAGTAGTCCCATAATTCTGGTGGCTGATTTTTATAATCCCATCTGAAGTTAATATCCCTTGGTGAGAAAACTCTTTCTTTGGCTCTAATGCCATGCTCATCTCTCCTGATTCCAAGCAATAGGGCTTTAAACTTATTCTTTGAAATAATCTGTTTTAGGGCTTTTGTTTTTAGTTCATTGCAGCAGCTGAGTTTGTCTTCAGGCGTAATTCCTTTCTTTATTGCTTCTTCGTTTCTTCCGATAATGAGGTTTAAGTGCCATGTTTTTGCGTATCTATCTCTCCATTCAATCATCTCTGGAAATTTATAGCCTGTGTCAATATGCACTACTGGGAAAGGTATCCTTCCAAAGAATGCTTTCCTTACGAGCCATAGCAGTGTTGTAGAATCTTTGCCTATACTCCAAAGCATTGCAATTTTCTTGAATCTATAGTATGCTTCTCTTATAATATATATGCTTCTGTTTTCTAGGGCTGTTAGATGGTCCATTCCAATTATGTGGTTATGTTTATGGTTATTATAAATATCTTTCTATTTAGAAGAAAAAAGGTAAAAGTAATTTAAAAAATGAAACCTATTGTGTCAAATCGTTTGCATGGAATGTAAGCTTTGCTGACTTCTCACTACTGCTTGTTGGCGCGTTAGCTGGTATGCGTAATTTTGCGTACACATAGAGTTTTTTTGTTTTTGTAAGGTTATCACATAGGTTGTATTCTGTGCCTGTGGCACTAACAGTGAACCAATCATCTTGTAATACGCCTACACATCCAGGGTCATCTGTATTGTTATCTGCTGCTAACTCAAATGTTGGGGGGAAGGGGTCATCACCGCCTATTAGGTCAGCACCAGTCTTATCTGATTCAACTGTTACATTAATGAAAATATTTCCATCATTTTTTATTGTTATATTGTCTGGTGGCCCAACTGGTATTGAGGAACATACTCCTGGGGCTCCCCAATCACCAGAAATATTGCTTGTTAGGTTTGATCCAATTGATGCATTAGGACTGCAATCGCCAAAATCAATAATATTATCAATTGTTGCAATGGATCCTACTTCTTCGATTGTGATATTTACATATCCAGTTGCTGTTGATGCTAGCCCAGTTATCGGAACCTGAAGGACTAGGTTTTTTATTCTGCTTACACTAATTATTGTTCCTCCTACTGAGGCTATAATTGCCAAGACAAGCAATATTGTTAATGTTCTGTTTGAAATTTCACTCATTTTTTTTCACCCTTTTTGGTTTTCATTAACTATTTTTATTTTCACAGCAGCATTTGCTGTTACTGGAGTTGGAGGCTTTGCTATCTTTATTTTGACAAAGCCCGTACTTGTTTTTATTTTTGGTTGAGTAGCTTGCTCAACCGTTTGTTCTTTTTCTATTTCTTGTTTTATGACTATTCTGTCCATTGTTATGATTGTGAGCAAAGAAACTACTAGAAAAACTACAGCTAACAGGCCTATTATTATCGGAACCTTATTCAGCATACATCTTTTTTCTGAAGGTTTTCATATATAAATCTTTCTTTTTTTATTGTGTTTTTTATATATACTTTCTAATCTATATTTTTCTTTATATATCTATATGTTTTGATATAATCAATAATTTTTTTATTCTTTAGCCTTTTTGTTATAAGAGCAATGTTTATGAGTATAATTGCTGCTACTATGATTAGCCAATATTTTCTGTGGTTTATAGGAGAAAGTTTTTCTTTGGATTCTTTTTCTATTTCTATTGTTTCTCTGATTTTTATGGGATAATAATATTCTTCTTTTGTATTTTTGTAGAATATTGTAATCTTTAGTTTTCCGGTTTTTATCTTATATCTTTTATTATTGAAATATGCAGACATGGTAATCTCTTCATTCTTTTTTATATCCGTTTTTTCAGTGTAATATTCGTCTATCTTTCTTCCGTCGTTTGTGATTATTTCTGCTTTTGCATATAAGGTTGTGCTATTTCCTATATTGCTTTTTATTGATATCTTTATTTCTGTTTCATTTTCATAGAAGTATGGCATGCTCTTTATGTTTGAAATTATTATTCTTGGTCTTTTGAGGATTGTTGTTTTGTTTATCGTAGTTACCTTATTATCATATATGATTTTGGTTGTTATATTGTAGACTCCTTCTTCATAGCTTTTTGTTCCTTTTATCTTTAGATATTTTGTTTCTCCCTTTTTTAGTTCCCTTACTTTTTCCTCTAGGGATTCAATTTTTTTATTTTCTTTATATACTTCTAATCTTGTTATTATGTTCCTTATATCTTTTGAGCCTATATTTTCTAGTTTTATGATGAATTCTTTTTGCATGCCATCATTTATGTTTAGTTCTGGCTTGATTAATGCTCCTTCGTATGGGACAAATAACCTTATTGTTGATTCATCTTTTGGTGTTTCTCCTGTAAATTCTCCTTTTGGTATATATCTTGCTATAATCTTTGATTTATGTGTACCGGAGTTATTGAATCTGAGCGGCATGTTTATTGTAATTCCTATTTTCTTTGTTCCTTTGCCGAGGGTTATTAGCGATTTTTCTAGTGTTATATATCTTGCAAGTTCTCCTTCTTGATATATAGCAAGTGTAATCTTTTTGTTTTCTTTGTTTGTTATTGAGATATTATACCTTATTACTTTCCCAGGTACAAAGTTTTCTTTTATCTCTTTTGGTATTAACTCAAAATTCAATAGGTTAAATTCTATATACTTTATTTTATCTATTACAAGTTTACTCTTGTTTATTTTGAATATTAGTGTGATATTCCCCCTGATTGGTTTTTCTAGATTGCATGTTTCTATGCATTTGTCCTTAAACAATGTTGTTTTGTTTCTGTTTATCTTTTTATAAACAAGATATGTTTTGTTTTTGTTTTTTAGATATATTTCCACCTCTCCTTTGCCTATTATCTTTCCACTTAGCCTTACTCCTATTATCTCCGGTATGCTTGCTGTGTTAAGATTAAGCTGGTAGCTTTTGTTTATTGTTATTCCTTGTTCTTTTGTTATTTCCTTTGTTTCTGTGAATATCACAAGTCCAGTTATGTTGCTTTGCTTCACTATTAAGCTTGTTGATAGAAGCAGTACTGTTAGGATTATAGTTATTGTTGCTATGCTTTTGATTCTTATAAATTTTAGTTTTTCTTCATATTTGTTTTTTAAATAGGTACAATAGTTGTTATAGTAGTTATAGTAATTTATTATATCCCAGTATGAATAATTTTTTGTCCAGTTTCCAAGTTTTTTCTTATATGATTCTAGAGAAATTTCTTTGTTTCTTAGTTTTTCATCAAGTTTTCTTTTTCTTTTTCTTAGTTCTTGTTTATACCTCTGAGCGAGATTAATATTTCTAGTTAATTCTTCAATTCTTTTCTTTATTTTTTCCTTGCTCATTTCTTGTTTTTTATTGTCCATATTGTCTTGTAGTTTCTTCTAAGCAGTTTTGCAATTTCTTTTGTAGAAAGCCTTTGTATTGTGCTGAGGCTTTGGATTATTGCTGCTAGGGGGCTTAGCTTCCTGTTTCTTAGAATTTCTAAGGATATTGGGATTAGCTCTCCTTCTATAAGAAGCCTTTTCTGATATTTTCTTTTTGCATTGTTATATGTGTGCCAAATATTCTTTTCATTTCTGTTCAATAGCTCTCCGATTGAGTGATAATTCAATCCCAGCTCTTCTTTCATGTATTTTACTATGCTCTCTAGAACTGTTAGTTTGTTTGTGAATATTGATGAAGGGAACAATTCAATATCGTAAAGAATCAGTTTTTGGAGTTCTTTTAAGCTTAGGTTGTATTTGTTTTTTATTCCTATCAGTAGTTCTTTTATTCTTCTTATCCTCTCTTTCTCTTTCTCTATTATTTGCCTCTTTTTCTTATCCATTTCTTGTTTTATACGTATTATATAGGATTAATATTTATATATTTTTCTATATTCATACGTATTATATAAGAAACATCTGGCTTATACATATCTGGCTTATAAATATCCGGCTTATAAGGCATTCTTCTTATCCATTTCTTGTTTTATACGTATTATATAGGATTAATATTTATATATTTTTCTATATTCATACGTATTATATAAGAAATATCCGGCTTATCTTTATTAAAATAGCAGCACTTTTTATTTTTATAGGGTGGTATTTTTTATTAACATATGCGGCCGCTGTTAAGTGAGCTGAGATCTATTGAGATAAATTAGGTTTTAGAGATTTTTCGTCGTTTCTTTCATTCAGAAGACGGAGCGGCCTTTTTCAATAGTTTTATAAAGAAAAGATTAAATCTAGATTTATTATGGCAGAAAGAGAATACAATACAGTAGATGAAAGACAAAGTTATGTCCAAAGGAGTGGGCAAGAATGGGAAAACAAAGTCATGGATTTTGTAAATGAAAGATTGAAAGAATTGGGTTCTGAATTGGTTGTTATAAATGGTAAGAGTGTTAAAAAAGGTTCTAAATTATGGAATAAACTCGCCATACCTGTTGGTAAGCCGGGTTCTACACAAAAAATATGGGGTGATATTGATTTGGTAGTTATTGATAAACAAGAAAACCCAATTGCTGTTATAAGTTGTAAAACTAGTTTGCATGGCAGATTTTCTGAAACACTTTTCTATGCAGTTGTTTTGAAAGATTTGATAGAAGAGTTAAAAGTGGTTTTTGCTACACCGGATAAGGGAAGGCAACAGAAAAAAGGCAAATGGCAATCAGAATGGGGAAGTGAAGAAAAACCAACAAAAGATCGATTATTGGGAAGTCATTATTTAGATGGTGTTTATATATTGAATCCAAATACAAAACTTGGTGGAATGATTAAACATCTGGGAGAATTACCAAAAGACCTTATTAAATGGCACAAATCAATGAACAGAGGGTAATTTTAATTGAGAGGATTTTCTTTTTGCTTCTTTTAATCTTTTTTCAGCCGTTTTACAATATTCTGGAGAAATATCGATATGTATAAAATTTCTTTTTGTTTTGAAAGCAACTACTGCAACCGTTCCAGTTCCACCAAACATATCTAAAACAGTATTTCCTTTGTATGAATAGAATTTTATAAGGCGGTAAATCAGTTCTTCTGGAAATGGTGCAGGATGTCCATTTCTTTGTGTTTCGGGTGCAATATACCACATTCCATCTGAAAATTTCATAAACTCTTCTTTAGATATGTCTGCATTTTTTACAGACCCATCTAACCTTGCTTTATCTTTTGAAAATATCAACACATATTCCCATGAAGGAACGATATGGGGATTTGCAGGACTTTTAAAACTACCCCATGCCGTTCTTTTTAACATTGTTTGTTTATACCAAATAATTTCAGTTCTAAAAATCATTCCAATTCCTCTTAATTGATTTGCGAAATCATGATGGATTGGTGTAAAATTTTTAATTCCTGTTGGGGCAATGTTTAAGGCAAATCTTCCACCGGGGACAAGAACTCTTTTTGTTTCTTTCCAAACTTTCATTAGCCAATCGAGATATTCTTTGTAATCCATCCTATCATTATGGTTATCATAATTTTTTCCAACATTATAAGGTGGCGAAGTAATAGCTAAATGGACAGAATTGTCTGGGATTTTCTTCATCATTTCCAAAACATCTCCACAGACAATTTTATTTAACAGTGGATTCATTTTTAACACCTTTGTTATTTAATTCTTTTAGTTTTTTATAGATAGCACTATTAATAAAGGCTGTTACAGTAGGACACTCATATTTATTTCCATCCCTATTAATCCATTCTTTAATTTCTTCTAAAAGTTTATCATCAATTCTTACCGTGGCCATTTTCACCCCTCTATGTGATAAAATGTGATTATATTTATACAATTAGTCACACCACTATTTAAAGTTTTCTATTTCTTTTTTTGCTAATCAGTAATTTTATTAATATTAACCAATTTAATTATTTTTATGTTAAAATTAGAAGGTTGGAAAATGAAAAAAGTAGGAGATGTCAGTTTTTTACAATGTCCTTACTGCAAATATTGTTTTGAAGGAATTTCAATTAATAAAGACAACACAGTAAAATGTTATAAATGCAAAAGAAGATTTAATAAAAATAAACTAAAAATGGTAACTTTGAAAAAACCTGTTGTTATTTGTAATATATGTGAAACAGAAGTTTCATTAACTCCAGAAAATCTGGGTATGATTGGTGGTTATAGTTATATCTGTCCAAAATGTATGAATCATGTTGCTATCAAATTTAAAAATTATATTTTACAACCACAGACTGTAATGAAATTAGAATGGAACAAGAATATTAAAAAAAGAAAGAAAAAGATTGAAAATAACTTATTCTTTGGTTTATGTAAAGATAAAAAGGATTTTCTTGTCCTCAAGATAATGCAACTAATGGCGAAGGAAGAAGATACCGGTTTTCTTTATATAGGGGAAAAAGAACAAAAAGCCGGTTTAGTTTTTGATGTTGAAAAGGAAAAATACATCGGATTTCTCTGTTGGACTGAGAATAAACACGCAATATTAAGACAAATATTTGTTATGAAGGATGAAAGGAAAAAAGGATATGGAACAAAGCTGTTAAAGTTTTGGGTAGAAAACTTTGCAGATAAAATAAGTAATAAATTTGGAGTGGAAAGTCCTAATGAGAAATCAAAAAAAAATTCTTATAAAATTAGGATACGCTAAAGAAGAAGTGAGTTGTATAAAAGGAATAAAATGTTTTTTTGTAAGTGGTATGTAGCTGTCCCGTTCCATTTAGTTTTTGGAGACGAGAAATCTCTTTATTAATATCCTTTCACCAAAAGCAAGACAATATGTGCCGAAGGCACTCCTGCGACTCATTTTTATTTCGTTTAACCTAACTTAGAAGGGTTTGCTAGGTTTAAATTAATTTTTCATATTATTACCTTATCTGTACTTCCAAATAGGATAGAGCTGTTATGTATTATACTCACCTTTATCGGATATTCTCCTTTTTTTAGCAGATTGTTTATGCCAGCATCCTTTATATTTAGGATATAGCTATTGTTCTTGTATTCTGCTTTTTTCTTAAATTCTTGTATGGGCATGGTCTTTGTTTGGTTGCCAAGGCTTATCTTTACATAGGAGTTCTCTGGTATTGTATAGTTATTCTCTAGCTGGAGATTAATCGTTGCATTAACTAAATAAAGTTCTTGCTTTATTGTTGCGAATCCTATTATTGATGGATTTTTTATTATTATTGCTATTAACATTATGCTTACTATTGGCAGTAGTATTGATATTATACTTCTTATTTTCATTTTTTCTTAATGAAGTAAAATATAAACCATGCAATGTTTACTATTACGAGGAGGATTACTAAGAGTATCCATACTTGGTTGCCTTCTGGTGCTGGTTTTTCCTCTTTTATTGCATGGCCCGTTATTCCTAATATTTCTGTTTTTATGCTGTTCTTTGTTACTGTTGTCTTTATCTGTTTTTCATCTGTTTTGCTTTCATAACCTAAAATCAGCTTTCCGAGATACTCTCCTTCTTTTATGTTTTTTGTTTCCCAATATGCATGCATCTCTTTCTTTTCCTTGGCTTTTATGTCTATTGATTCGCTCTTTATGTTTGCAACGCTATTTCCGTCTAAGTCATCTAATAGCATGATGGAAAACGCATCCTTTATATCAATGTTTCCTATATTTTCTACTAGGATATTGAATTCTGCTATCTCTCCCAGCTTAAAGTCTCTTACTGATATATCTAGGGGTATAAGGAAGAAGTCCTTTATAAAGAATACATTTTCTGCTGTTGTTGTTTTTCCATCATATGTTACTGTTGCAATAGCCATGTATATTCCAGCACCATAGTTTGTTATATCAAGTTTTGCACTTAGCTCTGCCCTTCCTTGAGCAGGAACTGGCTTTTCGTTAGTATATATTTTATCAACTATCTTTCCTGATGGTTCTTTTATTGTTATCTCTGCTTTCGCATTATTTATATTCTCTTTTCCGAAATTTATTAGTGGAATATAGAACTGGGCATACTTTTCTACCTTTCCTTTTACTATATCTAGCTTTGCAATAAGATATTTTCCTGGATAAGGTACATATACATAAATCTGGCTTATTACCCCCACCATTGTTCCTATTGCTATTGGTTCTTCTTGGTTAGTGCTTTTAATTTCTCTTATTATTATATCTGCTTTGTGCAGCCCTGGTTCTTTAAAGCTTTCTGGTAATCTTATGGTATAACTTGCTTTTTTACTCTTTTCATTTTTTTCAAATTCTATCTCTGTCTTTTCTAGAGTAATATATTCTGATAGGTCTCCCCTCACATAAATTGCTGCCTTGAAGTCCTTGTTTTCATTGTTGAGGATAGTGAATTCTATTTCTCTTTCTAAATTTGGCTGAAAGTTGATTGTTGTTCTTCCTGGTATTACTCCGATTGAGAATGTTACTGGTGTAAGTAATAAAAACACCATTGTTAGTAGTAAAAGTTGTTTTTTCATTTTATTTTTACATAATAACCTGTTATTATTATTGAGGTGCTCTTATTTCCAGGTGGCTCGTTTGGAGGCACTGTTATGTTTATGTCAAGTTCTGCAGAATCTCTTGCATCAGAGTAATTTAGCTTGTATATCGATGTGTAGTTTATTGATTGATTGAAATATGTCCATGTTGTTGCTGATGCAGAATAGTTAAATGCTCCTTTTTCACTGGACACATTATCTATCTTATACATGAAGTATTTTGATTGTTTTTGTATTGAACTCCATAAGGGGCTGCTTGTTGTTATATTCACATTTATGTAACAGTTCCCATCGTTTTGTATTATTATTGGTGGTGGGTTATCATCAGTAGTATCATTTTGTTGGTTTGGTTCGAGGGTGCCGAACTCTACTTTGTTTGTTGGCAGGCTTACCTGGACTAGCGATTGGATTGAAAAATTAAATTTGGATGAGTTTGGTGCGTATGAGGTATTGTCGTGAGGTACTACCCACCATTCATAGTGGTAATTGTCATCTGAGTAATATTCTAGTGGGGCTTTTGGTGTGTAATTGGTATCTGTTAGGTTATAGATTTCCCTGTTATCTACAGAACAGCCACCAATACATCTTATAAACAAGTCATAGTATATTGTATCATTGTCCGGGTCTGTTGCGTTTGTCCAGTTAAACCTTGGTGTTGTGTTTGTTATTGATGTGCTGTTTTTTGGGTAGGATAAGTTAATGCTTGTTGGTGGGGTGTTGTTTACTTTGAATATATATATTGGTGTAAAGTTTATATTTCCGTCTGAGTCGTTTGCATAGAACATATATCCTATTACATTGTCTCTTGTTAGATTGACTACTTTTGTTATGTTGTGGATGTATATTTTTAGCCCTCCTATTTCCTGAGTGAAATTTTGCCATGTTCCATTAGTACCATTCCAGCTGAATATGCTTGTGTTTAGGGCTTTGTTGTCAGACCAGTTAACAGCAAACCATACTTCATAGTTAATCTTTGTTGAATTAGATGCGTTTGTGCTAATATTCTTCCATGTTGGTGCAATAGTATCCCTTATGCTGAAGTTCCTTGTTTCTGAAACATTAACATTCATAGCATCATCCCAGCATGTTATATTCCATAGGTGGTCACCTTCAGCAAGGTTTGTTATGGTATAGTTTGTCATTGTTCCATTATTGCTCTGGATATTTGATGCTTCTACAATACTGTCAATAGTTAGGTTACATGTTAAGGTAGTATCAATATTATCATAGACAGTCCAGTTAAATGAGATAGTATTGTACGGAATTATCGCATCATCTGATGGATAGTTTAGGTCTATCTTATACGGTGATGAATTGTCAAATGTAAAATTAAATGTGGCTAGTAAGCTGTTTCCATCGTAGCCACTTAGTATGTTTCCATCAGAGTCTGTTAGAGCGACATATGCCCTGTATTTCCCTTCTCCATTTGATAAATTATCAGAACTGTAATTCATGGCATTCCATATAGTGTCAAGCTTTAATAGGCTATCTGTATTAACTCTTCTTATTACTCCGGAAGCAGAATCATTTATTATTATATCCTCTAGATTCCAGGAGGAACCATCCCAGTATTCAGTTTTCATTAGCAGATAGAAGGAAATATTGTTTGTTCCGTTATTCTGTACTTTGCTCTGGTTAGCTTCTGCTGCTGTATAATCACTAAAGCCAGTAACATTGAATGTAACTTGTTTTATTGATGGGTCCCAGCTTATAATTGTGCAGTCACTACATTCAATGTTGTTTTTAAGGATTTTCGGATAACCAACATTAGGTACTTTCATTGTTAGCTCTGCAGAAACATTTAGGGTTGGGTATAAGGATACATCTACGCTTATGTTGTTTGTATCTATCTTAATCGCAGAATCTAGGTTAAAGCTATTGTTTATTGTTACATTTTTCAGGAACTTTATTTTTCCCTTTCCTGTGTTTTCTGCAAGAATCAGATTTGAGATGTTGGTGTTTGTGGTTAGGTTGTATGCTGACAGGTTTGTTGTTTCTTTGTTATTTTTGAATTCATTATAGGTTATACCTGCAGGTGCCGAAGAATAAGTGACTTTTAATTGTATAAAGTCTGTGTAGAGTGAATTATGAGGGTTGTCTTGTTTGCTATCTCTATCATATTTAATATAATAACCTTCTGCTACAATTTTTATTTTTCTTTCAAATCCCTCCTTCAATGCTGGTGCATTTTCAAACTCAACATAAACTTCGTCACCATGATTTGTTATCAAATATCTATCATCAGATTCTGAAATTAAATCTAAATCTCTTGAGCTATCAATTGGTTTTAGAATGGTTTTAATTCTTTCATCTTCACTATAATCAGTAACCTCCAAATAAACCAAATCTATGTAGGATGTCTCAAATTCCTCTTCTTTTATTACTCCTTTTATTATATTGCTAGTATCTAAATAAGAAATATTTCTGTATTGTAAAGTTTCCTTTTCTTTTGAATCAAGTTTGTAGATTATTTGAGTATCATAAACGTATTCAGAGCCATTCCAAGAATAGAAAAATGGGCAGAACCCACAAAATCCCCATGTGCATACACATTCCGTAGTACAATAACAATTACCACTCGCCGGAGGTTTCCCACTACAAACCCCAACACAGGTCCCTCCAACACAAGGATCCCCGTTATCATTACCATTATCACACACTTCATCGCCCTCAATAACACCATTCCCACACTCCGCCCCACCAACATACTTCTTTGTTGTAACCAAAACAGCAACCTGCTTAGTTGAAGAATTAATAAAATCACTTATTCCTGAACTAATTATTCCTGTTATATTCATATCAGTCGCAGAAGTAAAATCAGTTGCATTTACTTCATACCATTCTTCTGCTGTCCAGTTCCAGAAACTAATATTAGTATAATATCCTGATTCTATTTCTCCATAACCTTCCCATGTAATTTTTAACCCTGTTATTGAAGCAATAGTTTCACTTATATTAAATATAAATATCTGGCTATCATATTCTCCATCACTTGTTGCTAAAGTAGTATTCCATCTTGAATTATCACTCGCAGCTAAATTACTATAATCACCACTTGTTGCAGCAGAATCATAATCAGATGGTGAGTTTGGAATTCCTAAATTCTCATATGCTGATTTATCTATTGTAATAGAATAATTATAGTAAGTTATATGACTTGCACTATCCCTCCACCCCACCATCCCCTTACTAACTTTCCCTAATTCGTTTTCAGCTCTAATAATAGTAGTATAATTCTTCTCTAAAGTATCATGAACATTCCAGATATTCTGCCAAGTTCCATTATATTTATCACCTTCAACCAACTCCATATTTAAAACATCAATGCCTTTCTCATGAGGCATCTCAGCAGTAACTTTTCTTATCCCAACAGGGTCATAAATATCAGCACTTACTAACATTTTATCTCCTGGTCTTACATCTGTTGGCTTTACATAGGCATTAGATATGTTTGGTTTGTCTTTGGTGTTTGCTTTGGATAAGTATTTAATCAGATTATCCTCTCCAGGAGGATCAGTCAGATTAATTGTCTGTCCGCTTTTGTATGAGTTTCTCAAGGTTCTGATTTGGACAGTAATGTTGTCGTTATATACTTCAAAGTTATATACTGAACTAAATTCCCAGTGCCCTCCACTGTCATTGGAATATATCTTATAAGTATATGTTCCATTCTTCCAGCCAGTATAATTGTATTCATAAGTATCGCCTATAGTGTTGTTCATTGTATAGTTTGTTGGAGTTCCTCCTGGTGGTGTAATTTCAACTAGGGTAGAGTTTACACCCATCCTATCTGTTGAATTTGCTCTTATTGTGATATTAAAGCCATAGCCTTGTACTGTGGGTGAGGCACTTACATCATTTATTATTGGTCCTGATGTATCCACGCTAAAGTTCCTTGTTTCCGAAACATTAACATTCATAGCATCATCCCAGCATGTTACATTCCAGATATAATCTCCTTCTGAGAAATTATGTACAGTATAATTTGTAAAGCTTCCATTTAGACTTGGTATATTTGAAACATTAACAGTTCCATTAATTGTAATATTACATGTTAGATTTGTATCAAGGTTATCTGTAACAGTCCAGTTGAAGTTTATGTTTGTGTTTACTGTTATTAGGCCATCAGTTGGTTTGTTTAGGGTGACATCTGGCTTTGTGGTGTCTATTGTAAAGTTATAAGTGGCATTTAAGTAGCCCTCTATATCTGCCAAAACATTAGATTCATTATCTAATGCTGCTGCATAGGCTCTATAATAACCCTCACTAGTTCCATTTTTTGTTGTATTCCATTTTCCATTAAATAGTTTGTCAAAGGCAATAATATTCCCAAGAGCTGCAGTATTGTTGATTATTATTGGGGCTGTGCTGTTGTATAATGTCCATGTTTCATTCCAAGCAGAACCATTCCATTTTTGTATTTGTAATAATAAATACAGTGTTGTGTTGGTAGTTCCATTATTCTGCAATTTGCTTTGGTTTGTTTCTGCTGCTGTTATGTTTGTTAGATTGACTATCTCATTTGCTTTGTAGAAGTCCTTTAGTGTTTTTAGCTGCATTGTGAGGTTAACTAGCACATCGAAGTTATAGGTTGAACTACCAATCCAGTTACCTGCTGTGTCATTCGCGTATATTTTGTAGGAGTATGTTCCATTTGTCCATGTGGTATAATTGTAATAATAATCAGTAGAAACATTGTCCATAGTATAGTTCATAGATGAACCATCTGGTTTTGTTATTTCAACTAATACTGTGTCTCTGTCATTGTCATTGACAGTGGCTTTTATTGTAACATTTAATCCATAGCCTTGTGGGTCCGGGGAATCTGTTATAGCACTTATTGTAGGTGCTGTTGTATCTAAACCAAAGCTTATAGAACTATTGCCAGAATAGTCATAACCATCATACGCAGACACATTCAAGACATAATAACCGCTAGAGGCATTCCAGTATGTAATGTTTACAGCAGTGGTAAAGTTAAGTGAGTTGTTAATATAGCCATAGTATGTTATAACATCATTATCTGCATCTATGCTAGAATAATTAATATAATCAATGCTAGAATAAATCTGACCATCAACAGGATAGATAATATTTGGTGCTGAAGGTATAGAGTTAGCAACTGTAAAGCAACTTAGTCCAGTCTGATTAATATTACCACAGCTGTCATTAAACCAGAACTGTCCACAGATATAATTACCTCTAGACAAGGTAACAGTTAAGGTATAATTAGCAAAGTAGTTAGTTCCAGAGATATTAACTAGGCTTACATTAGTCAATGTCCCACTCTGGTTATGAGCAAACCTATAATAGTCTAACCCAGTATTATCCGATAAGTTAATACTCCAGTTAACAACACCATTTATCTTAGTATCTGCAGTAGCATTATTCTGGAAGTTTGAATATGTTGGATTTTGTGTAAGCCCTCTACTGAATGTGTGGATGACATTTCCAGTTTCGTTATACACTGTACCGTTTATTGAGTTGCCAGAAACATTTACTATGATATAGTTGTGTTGTGTTTCCATAAGCCCTGCACAGTAGTCTGAGTAAAGTGGAGCACCTCCACCACCCGTTGTTATGTGGAGCATATCTCCATTGTGGGTTGTATTGTAGCAATAGTTGTGGTTATGGCCATAGAATGCTGCTGTTACCCCACTATTGTACATTAAGTTATCGAGTGTTTCTGACCATGTTTTGTCTTCTATTGGTAATGTTCCACTTCTGTTTGAACCTACTAGTGGCCTGTGGGCAAAGACAAACTTATGTGTATAACATCCTTGTCTTAGGGTTTGATTGAACCAATGGAATTGGTTTCCACTAATATTTCCTGTGTTGGTGGTTTCTTCTGTGTTTAGGAATATGAATAAGGAATTGCCATATCTCCAGTAGAATGTTGTCTCGTTCCATTCATCTTGTGTTCCATTTCCGTTTACTGGATGTATCCAGTACTTCCTCCATGATATTCTTGCTGCACTCCTGCTGGGGTCTTCATGATTTCCGATTGCCGAGAGCATTGATGTATTTTTTCTAGTGGTCTTTGTTATATTGTGGAAGTTTTCCCAGTAAAGGTCATCGTTGCTACAGCTAATATCTGCTCTTATATCATCACCTAACATAACAATAAAGTCAACACCTTTCTTTGAGATTTCATCAATTAAGGTCTTGAACTTTGGAGCTAGTTCACCACAGGCATCCCCTCTTGTGTCTCCTAAAATAGCAAAGCTAAAGCTTGTTTTTGAGTTGTCTGCTGTTTTGAATGTTGAATTGAATGTATCATTCTTTAGTATTGTGCCGTTGGACATTAGATGTTGGACTATAACCTTGTAATAGTATTGAGTGTTTGCTGTAAGGCCAGTTATAGTTAATTCATGTTCCTTTTTTAGTGTAGATTCTTCTACTTTGGAGCCATAACTTTGGGTTAAGCCATACTCAATTGTAACATTCACAACCAGATTTGTTCTTAGGTGTATCTTTTCTGCTGTTTCATTCCATGCCATAACATATGGTTCAAGAAGATATTCTAATACAACCGGAGTTACTGGCTCTTTACCACTTGCAGATTTTGCATAGTGGAATCCTATGTCCACTATACCAGAATCCTGCTTTTCTCCAGTAAAGAAGAGGTCTAATCCTGCTTCTGAGGCATTCCTGCTCCCATTGTCAACAGCGTATGAACTTTGGTTTAGGAAATATAAACCATATGTTGCTGATCTATTATATGGATTGTAGCTTAGATTGGTTGAGTTTATGCCTTGTGTTATGTTTATTGTGTTGTTTGTAACATTATAATAAGCATTAAAGTTTGTTTCTGGTGGTTTTTGACTTGATAGGCTTTTATTATATATTCCTACACCTAGGTTTGTGAATAGGTTATCTGTTATGTTTAGTGCTCCGTTATTAATTGTAGCATTTATGTATATTCCTATTGTATCATTCTTGTTTGCAATTCCATAACCATAACCATAACCGAGGTTATCAAATGTATTTTGTTTTATGAATAAGTTTCCAGAGATATCTCCTATTATTTTTACACCATATCTTAGGAAGTTAGTTATTAGGTTATTGAATATTGATGTGTTTTCATTTAATAATATGCTTGTGTTTGTATTGTTAAACCAGCTGTTTCTTACTTCTTTGCTTAGCGAGGCAGATATATTTAAGCCAGTGTCAGCATAGAATATCTTTGTGAAGTTGATAATTGAGTTAACAGCTGCTGAGCCGGTAATTCTTATCGCAGTTTTGTAGTCTCCGACAGATGCATTTCTGGAGGCAGTTGGTATTTTTGCTCCAGAGGAATTGTCATTCTTTGAAGTGAATATAATAAAGCAGCTGCTATTGCCATCTGCGAATATGTTTCCAGAGTCCTTTACTATAATTTCATCATCAGAGTCATTGAACTTGATTGTTACACCTGGTTCTATTGTTAGATTTCCTGTCACTATCAGGTCCTGATATAACATTACTGTGAATGCTGTATTATTTGTTTCATTAAGGCAGCCATAATTGGTATCATTAGAGGCTTCAAATGTCATGTTGCAATAGATGTAGGTGGGTATCTTGAAGCTGAATAATCTTAAAGTGTCTGAGTAGTTTACCCTTGTTTTGTACCTTTCCTTTGTAAAGACAGAGACAAGGGTTGCGTTGCACATGGTTACATTAATGAATGCTGTGTTTATTGTTATATTCCTCCACTCACTTGAATTCTCGTTCCCAAATATGTCGGTACAGTTTATTGACCAATTATAGTTTCCAGAGATTAGATTTGTTGTTATGCTCTGTGTTGTGTCTCTTTCTGGTGTTTGTGCTGTTTTATTTATTTTGTTGTTTATAATTAAGCTACAGTTTACTATTTCATTTAAGTCACTAACATTATAATAGAAGTCTATATCTCCTGGTAAGTCGTTTAATGTATTATTTGCAGGACTGATTAAATTTATTGTTGGTGCTTGTGTATCTGTTGGTGCATTTATACTTATATTTCTGGTTTCACTTTCTCCAGTATTTCCAAATGTATCAGTACAGTTTATTGACCAATTATAGTTGTCGTTTTCTAGGAATACTGTTATACTTTGTGTTGTGTCTTTAGTTATGCTTGTGTCTGTTTTGTTTATCTTGTTGTTTATAATCAGGCTACAATTATCTACATTATTTTGGTCTGTGACATTATAGTAGAAATCAATAGTGTTTGTTGTTGTATTCAGCGTGTTGTTTGCTGGTGCTATTAGGGTTATAGTTGGTGGGGTGTAGTCTGGTATGGTTAGAGGCAAGTAATCAACGTTATCATTAGCAAGGGTAAGTGGGTCATCACAGAAATCATCATTGTCTGTATTATTGCATGTATCGGAATAGCCTGTATTATTTAGATAGCCCCAATAATTACCTCCAAGATAACTACCACCAATAATATTTGTTCCTGCAGTCTTTGTTGTGTTCCATGTATTATTGTAAACTGCTCCAAAATAAACAAAATCTCCTGAAGTAATATTGAATATGTTATCGTAGAAGGTGTTGTCTTTAATAACACTTATTACTATGTGTATAGCAGGGGTTGATTCATTATTTATTTTTATTCTGTTACTCTTTATTGTGTTATTCCAACTGAAACCACCAAAATAAATTCCATAACTGTTGTTGCCATAAGTTGTTATGTTGTTTTGTGTTATATTAGTATAATCTACCTCACTATCTAAATATAAGCCGTATGAATAATCCTCCAAGGTTGTAATTGTATTATTCTCTACATTTAGGTTAGAAGTCCAATAGAAGTAAATACCATAACCAGAAACATTAATATCACACTCTGCTATTGTTGAATTTTGTGTTAATCCAAGTAAGATTCCTGAAACATTCAAAGTTATATTTTTTATTGTTACATTATTAGAGGCTGTTACAAGAAGTTCTCCCCAGCTATTGTTATTTTCTATAAGCTGGTTTGAAATATTAAAGTAGTATTTAATTGGTTTTCCTTTTGCTAAATTGCTTTCATCTATGTTATGATTATAGTAAGATGAAGAACTTCCACTAACAACTAAACTCATTGCCGAGGTTTCAAACGAATTATTTGTTAAAGTGTTGTTTGAGCTTAAGGCAAGATAAATTCCAAAACTAGAATCAATTCCAAACCTAGAACTTCCTGAAGTTGTGATTGTGTTGTTGTTTAAATTGTTGTTGTCTGAATGTGAAGAAAGATAAATTCCCTCAGCAGAGCTTCCTGAAGTTGTGATTGTATTATTATTGAAGCTGTTGTTTGAACTTGAACGAAGATAGATTCCATAACCAAAATCTCCAGAAGTTGTGATTGTGTTGTTGTTTAAATTGTTGTTGTCTGAGTTTGAATAAAGCAAAATCCCATGACCACCATATCCTGAAGTTGTGATTGTATTAGTATTTAAGGTGTTGTTTGAGCTTGAATAAAGATGGATTCCGTAACCCCAATATCCTGAAGTTGTAATTGTGTTGTTGTTTATGTTAGAATTTGAACTTGAAAAAAGATAAATTCCCTCAGCAGAGCTTCCTGAAGTTGTAATTGTGTTGTTGTTTATGTTGGAGTTTGAGCTTGAAGAAAGCCGGATTCCGTAACCCCAATATCCTGAAGTTGTAATTGTGTTATTATTTATGTTATTGTTATTTGAATTTGAATCAAAGTCAATCCCATAACCCGTACACCCAAATGTTATAATGTTGTTATTATTTATGTTATTGTTATTTGAATTTGAATTAAGATAAACCCCATGACCAATATTTCCTAAAGTTATAATTGTATTATTTTCAACTATACCATTATTAGCACCATCAAAGTATATGGCAAAATCATAATCTCCTAAAGTTAATCCTTCTACTATATTGCAGTTTTTGATTATAGTATAGTTTTGGTCTGAATAAACTCCATATTCATAATTTCCCCCGTCATAAGAGTAATTTATCCAATGACCTTGACAATCAAGGGTTACATTATAGGCTGTGATATTGAAGCATGTTCCTGTAGTTGAAACATTTTGAGTTAAAGTATAAATAGTATTAGCTTGATTCAACTCCTGGCATGAGTCTATATTTTGTGATTGAGAGAAAATTTCAATATCATCGCTGGCATTTAAAGGTTCATATCCTAAAGATGAACCATTACAACTAACATTCCAATTAAATATTCCTCCAGAACTAAAGCTTCTATTATACTCGTATAAAAGAGATGTTGAATTAAATATCATTTCAAAAGGTCCATAAGGGGTAACATCAAAACTTATGTTACAATAAACTCCAGTCCCATTTATGCTTTTTCCTGAAGTAAGATTTGTATAGTTAGCATAGAAATATATCTTTTCATCTGTATATTTATCCGTGGAATCAGTATCGTCCCAAATTGTTAAGTTAGAGTTGGATGAAGAAGAATATGAAGTAAAGGAACTTACATTAAAGGAAAGATTTCCAGAATTATAACTATTTATCTTGCATATATCTGAAGTGCAAACTTCACCATTTCTTAAAATTATTGGAGTTTGTAAGTAAGTTAAACCATAAAACTCTATTGTAGCTGATTTATTGAGTTGAGGCAGGGCCGAAGAATTGATTTCTACATAGTTATGGGTTATATTTACATAAGTGTCTATATCAGCACCACTTGATAAATCTATTGAGTCTGTAAAATTAATTTTTGCAGTATTTGGTTTTTCTATGTAGAAATTTGTTATATTGGAGATATTCGCATTTGATAAGTTAGTGCCGTTAAATCCAGTGAGCTTTATTATGGTGATTGTGCGCGCTAAACTTGAGTTTTCATTTCCGGCACCGTCACTACAATTTATTTGCCAAGTGTAGCGTCCTGCGGTGAGGACTATATTAAGTGTTTGTGTCATGTCTTTTGTTATAGTTTTATCTGTCTTGTTTATCTTGTTGTTTATGACTAAACTACAGTTGTCTATATCTCTATCATCAGTTGTATTATACTTGAAAGTTATATTTCCGTCAGTATCTATATACTCATCTGCTGGTGCTATTGCTGTTATATTGGGTGGACTTGTATCAGGAGAGCACCACCAGGCATTTCCTGTAGAGGTCTCAAACTTGAATAAATAAACCCCAGAACCATTAGAAGCAACCCATAATAACTCATCGGAGTCACAAGATTGGAATCTTTCAATACAATGTGGGGAATCAAAACCATCTTCAGGGTCTCCATAATAATAATTTAAAGTTCTAAATGGCGGTGTTTCCCTATTGTTATATTGTCTTGCTACTCCTGTATGCTGACTTCCAAGAATTATAATATAACCATCAGGAGTCGCTCCCCATAAACCGCCATTACTCCTAATAAAATCAACGATTAGGTCATGTCCGGAGTTGTCATCAGTCCCTTCCTGCCAACCAGAAACATTTTTCCAATTAACTGTATCTAAATAATTTCCACCTCCGTCACATAAAACATAAACATTATTGTTTTTGCCGACACTTATAATGCCCATACCAAAATTTTGTGATTTATTGCAAATGATGGTTCCACTTCCCCAACCAGATGAACTTTTTGCATTTTCCCATGTAGTGTTGAAATAATAAATGTCTCCACCCATTTCACAAGCCACATGAACCATATCATTTCCATCAACTACAATACTACCATAATTATAAGAACCAGGACATAAGCTATAATAGCTGTCCCAATCGGTACCATTCCACCTCGTAATTCTATTGTATATTGTGGAAATGACTATCGGGTTATTATTTGAGTTTGCTGATACAAAACCAGGCTCAAGACTATTTGGAAGCGTATCGTAACCCTGTGTCCCGTCTGCTTTTTTCCAGTTTGAAGTTGTGGCAATTGCTGACATATCATCGCTTACATTGCACCAAGAATATGCCGCTTTTCTCTCTCTTTTATTCCAAGCAAAATGTAAAATATCATTCCTAATAAAAACATCATGATGATAACTAAATAAACCGACATTTGCTATAATCCCGTCTGTATCAGAAGTGTTTCCTATCAGCTTGATATGATACCAATCATTCTCGCTCGTTGGTAAGCCACTCCCATTGTAATAAGCAGCCCATATTTGTCCATACTTATGATAAAAGACAGCAATGTGACCTTTTGAGTTTCTTACAATAGCGTTTTCTGTTACATATGGTGTTCCGCCTCCAGGCAAGGTTCCATAGGATACTACTCTCACAGTAGGTTTTGAACTAAAGTAATGTGCTTTACCAAACCTGATATTGTAAGGAGAAGAGGAACCTTCAACCCATGCTACTAATACCTCACCATTACTATCAACAGTTCTGCTTGTTGTTATTGATTGAAGAGTGTTACTATCTGCTCCCTTCAGAACATTTTCATTTCCCCAGTTGCTTCCATCATATATCCTATAATAAATTCCGTTATCCCCTTTGTCATAAAATAAATAAATATTGCCACTGTTATCGCTTGTAACACTTAACATTGTGTGAGAAGTTAAACCAGTAACATCAGAACTTATTGTTGACCATACAGGAGGAGTTGCGGCTGTGCCTTTTTTGTGGTTTATGTTTCCACTTAAATCAATATAAAGTAAGTGTAAATTTCCAGAGTTATCTCTCGCTACATCATAGGTTTTATAAGGCGGGTGAATGTTTTTTAAATCGTCGTCTACAATAGTTTCCCAGCCTTCCCAGCTGTCTGTTGAAGCATCATAAGTATTTATTTGGATATCTTTACTATCGCTCCTGCCTGTATGAACAAAACCAGCAAAAACAGAAAAGTCTCCATCACTATCTCCGCTTTTTATTATTGTTGGACTTCTTGCTGGTGAGGAAGTATAAGGAGGAGCAGATGGGGGTGCTGATGGTGTTTCTTCGCTGAAAGAAGGAGAATCAGTTATACTGCTTCCTACATATACTCTCGGAGCTACATTATTGTAACCATGTAATCCTCCTATAAGGGGTTTACTCCCAGAAATTTCTGCAAAATTATACTGATCAGCAGACCCATCACAATCAACCTGTTGCTCGCTTCCCCAACTTACTGTTCCATCATTATTTAGAGTTCCGTGTCTATAGTATATTAAGTTAGCACTATTATCTCCTATTGATACAATAATGTCTGTATTATCAAAAGCAACTGCCCAGCTTTGTTCTGTATCAATTAAACTTGATACTACTCCCTGGCTTGTCCAGCTTGTGCCATCAATGGAAGAATAAATAACGACATCATTCCCATTATGGAAAACAATCCAGTAATAACCATTGGCATAGTGAAGTGAGTGGGTTTTTGTTGTCCATAGGGCATTTGTTGTTGTTGAGGTTGATATTACAGAAGGATCAACCACATAATCAATCTCTACCCCGCCCAAAACCTTCAAATCAAATGTATCTTGTTCATGGGTTAAGTTAGTGAGATAAACTTTATACCAGCCTTCCTTATTTATATTTTCAAACCTTGCTATAGTTTCATTACCATCCCTTACATAAACCTCAATGCTTGCTGTTTCATTTGAACGAGCATATATTGTTATGTCCCTGTCTGATGTTAAATTTTTATAAAAAGTAACTCTTAAATAATGTCCAGAAGGTATTAATGTGTAGTTATTATCTCTACTTTTGACATAACCATAAACATCTTCTATAACTGTTCTGTTCTCATCTAAGTGTTCTGCTTTTGAAATCTCAATAATCAACTCATAAGTTTGATTGCTAAGATGGGGAACAATCCATTCAATATAGTCAATTAGGCTATTATTGTTTTTATCATAATAGTTAATGTCCTTTACCCTTGTTCTTGTTCCGTTTGTTATCTGGTAAAGCCTAATCTTGTTTCTTGGTGTATCATTTATGTAAGTATATGCTGTAATGTTCTCATAATGAACATCAGAGTAGATAGTAATCCTCTTGCCGTTTGTTATGTTTTCTTCTTCAGAAATTGGGGCTTCTGTGTAATATTCTATGGCAACATAATCAACTATGTCTTCTATGATTACTGATGTTGTGTTTGTTTTATTTTCAGTTTTTTCTAATATGCTTAATCCTGTTATCTTCTCAAACCATTTGCCAAACAAGGAAAATAAGCTACTTCTTTTCTTGGGAGCAATGACATACCCTGTTAGTTTATTTTTTTCGTTCTTTAATTTAACAAGTTTTTTATTTATTTCTTTTAGCTTGATGTTATCTAGTTGATATTCTTTCTTTTTCTTTTTTAACCTGTCTTCTATTTTTTCTATTTGTTTTATCCTTTTTTCTGATTCAAACACAATTAAGTCCTTCAGTTCTCCTTTGTCATTTACCTTGATTTTTTCTTTGTCAATTGTTTTGTTTACAATTCCTATCTCTTTTACACTTACATTTAAGGCATTATTGCTTATGTTTACAGTTAGATTAATGACTTTGGTAGAAACATTGATTATTTTAACCCATTTTACAGGTTTGTTGATTATAATTTTTGGTTTTATTAGTTTCTCGGATATATTTGCTTTAGTTACATCAGTGCCTTTTTCTGTGATTTCTATTTTAAAGACATTTGATACAGCAAAAAAGAATGAATCGTTTGCTCTGATGAATGTGTATTCTGTGCCTGTGAAATTCTCTTTTGGTATGATTGTTGCAATATCTTTATTAAAGATTATCTCTGCGTTCTCCATTGGATTATACCAATAGGATAATGAATCGTTGTCTCTGTCTTTGAAATATTCTTTGAGGTCTAATCCATATTCTCTATTCTTTTCTATTGTTATATCTGGTATCTCTTTAATCAGCTCTGGCGGAATGTCTTTCTTTGTAGTTTCTTTCTCTATCGTGTATGTTATATTTTTTATCTTAATTCTGCTATTGTTAATCTCAAATATTATCTTATATGTTGTTTCATCTAGCTTTGGTAGGTTCCATGTTTCCATACATTCTTCTCTGAATTTTATGGTTTCTTTTTGGAATGTTATATTCAATTTTTCAATATTGCTGGTTATGATATCTATGAATGGGTTTTCTGGGTTTAGGCTATAATTGACAAAGATTATTTTGGCACTGATTATGTTGTTAAAGGTGGTTCCATATCTTCCGTAGTTTAGATAGAATGTGTTGTTCCATTTATCTGAGATTGGTTTAAGTTCTATAAATTTACAACAATATTCACTTCCCTGACACACAATATTTGTATTCTGCTTTTCTTTAGAGTAGATTTCAAACTTTGTACAAAGATTGTTTTGGCTGGCATTCCAGTTGAATTTTGTTTTTACTTCAATTGCTTTTATTTTGGGTGTTGTTGTTTCTTTTTGATTTAGATTTAGTTCTATTTCTCTTGTCGTGTTGGATTTTTCTGTAATATTATCCTCTGTAGAGATGTTTAATTCTGATATAACAAGCCCGATTGGTATTTTTTCTTCTTCTGTTGGTTTTTTGTTATTGAATATTAGGTATGTTTTATTGGTTACCAGATAAACTTTGACACTGCCTTCTGGACTTACTTCACCACTAATACACATACTTGTTATAGTTCCTTTGTTTTTTGGTATCCAATAGTATTCTCCTGATTTAGAAAACTCAATGTTGAGCTCATCTGTATATTTGTGCTGTTCAGTCTTTGTTACATATCCTACAAAGGTTATGTTGTTAAGTATCGTTATGGTTATTATTAGGAAGACTGATAAAACAAGAGAAATGTATATTGGAGGTCTAAGGTCTGGCCCAAGCGTCCTAACCAATTGAGTATTTGATTTTATGTTTTGATTACATACCTCAATCCATTCTTTTCTGCTTCTTCCATTTATTTCTTCTCTTAAAAAGTTTTGAAAATCCTTTCTTTTTATAGCACCATACCTAAGCTGTTTTTCTTTTAGTTTTATATCTTTTTGTAACTCTCTCTTTATTGATTTCCAAAATCTTATATTCCTTTTTCCTTCTTTTCTAAGCAGCTTTTTTGTATGTTTTTGCATTTTTTTGTTTTGCCCTTCTGTATGCTGTCCAGATTGTTTGTTCTTTTCTGTTTAGCAGTGATGCAATTTCTTTGCAGGAATGAATCTGTTTGAGATATGAGACAAGGCTTTCTAGTATGCTTAGTTCTCTGTTGTTAATCTGGTTTAGGGGTATTAATTCCCCATAGAATGGAAGTTCTTTTGGAAATTTTCTTTTTGAGTTATTGTATGTTGTCCAGATTGTGGAATCATCCCTGTTTAGTGTTTTTGCAATTTTATGGAGACTCATGTTTTTGTTTTCTCTTAGAAACTTTACAACTGACTCAAGAGGGCTTAATTCTGTAGAGAATATGCTGATTGGTAATCGTATTTCTTGTTCTAATGGTTCGGATACGAGTCTTATTAGGGTGGTATCAGAAAAACCTGTTTTCTTTTTTATTTTTTCAAACTCTTTTTTTAGATGGGTTATTAATTTGTAGTGTTTAGGGGAGAGCTTTTTTTCTAGCTTAGAATTCTGTGTCTTCTGTCTTTTTTCACCCTTTTTCATAATTTTTACCTAATATGTAATAAAATTACCTATTATGTAATAAAAATATTTATGTGCAGGCTTATTTTCCTAATATGTAATATTTTTATATATAAATCTTTCTTTTTTAGTTTGTTATTTTACTTAATATGTAATATGAGAATGGATTTATTACTTAATATGTAATAATTTTATCTTAATATGTAATAAAAGAATTATTATTTGCTTAGGATTATAGCGTAGATATCTTCTAGTAGCCTGTGGTATTCTTTTTCTAGTGCTTCTGGTATATCTTGGTAGATTGCTTTAAGTGTAGAGTAATGGTATTTTAACTTAGTTGTATTTCCTCTTAGAAGGTCTTTTTCTATTGTAGTTAGAATTCTTTCAAGTTTTTTTATTGTGTCTATTTCCTTATTCTTTTCGGATATTGTTTCCCTGTATTTTCTTTTTGCTTCTTTTTTTCTTTTTCTTAGTTCTTTTAATCTTTCTTTTTCTAATTTTTTGAGTTCCTTTATCTTTAATTTTTCTTCAATCCTTTTTCTTCTTAATCTTTCTTTTTCTATTTTTTTTGTTTCTTTCTCTTTAATCCTCTTCTGTTTTAGTTTTTCTTTTCTTCTTTTCTCTTCTTCTGTTTTTATAAGTCCTACTTTATGAAAGAATGAAGAGAATGAGTTTTTAATTTTGCTATAAGCTTCTTTTCTTCTTTTTCTTTTTATTTTTTTTATAATTTCTTTTTCTTCTTGTCTTATTTTTCTTATCCTTTCTTTCAGTCTTATCGCTTTTATTCTCTCAATACTCTCTTCCTCAAGTTTGGCAGCTTTCTTTTTTTCTTCTTCTTTAATCCTTCTGAAGATGTTTTCAATCTCTTTTTTTTCTTCCTCTTCAATCCTCTTGAGAAGCTCTTTCTTTTCTTTTTTGTTCTTGTTTGAAAAATTTAATTCCTTTATTTCTTTGTTTTTCTCTGTATGTTTACCTATCACCCCTTTTTTCCCTTTCATTTTATACGCTCTCTTTGATTATTTGTTTATTTTTTATTTTAGGTATATAAATTTTTGCTTACTCGTGGTTTTTAAGTAAGACGCCAGGAGCAGGATTTGAACCTGCGTGTCCTTGCGGACATTCGCTTTCTTTCTTTTTACCTAAAGTCTCGAGGCGAACGCGTTAAACCAGACTCCGCCATCCTGGCGCTTTATTATACCTTAGAATTCTTTTCATATAAAAATGTTAATGCCCCCAGCGGGATTTGAACCCACGTCTTCGGCTCGAAAAGCCGAAATGATTCTCCAGTAATCAAGTTTTCACTTGCATTATGACCGGACTACACCATGGGGGCAGTGGGTCTGTAGGGATTTGAACCCCAGACCTACGGCTCTCTTAGTTATGCTTAGAGCGTGGACATATAAGACCGTCGCTCTAACCAGGCTGAGCTACAGACCCATTTCGGCTTAAAAGAGAAACGAACCCTTTTATAAATATTTTTGTTTTGTAAAGTAAAGTTATTAAGTATACAATTCACAAGGAATAGCATTAATCCCTCTATGAAATCTTTTTCTATTAAACCATCTTTGGTATTCTTTTATTTTACCATCAAGCCATTCAGG
>Ga0190359_1000050_pt1 | contig 64991 bp, 60 predicted proteins | sample 48721823_MG_FD_161269 | JGI IMG/M metagenome (GOLD analysis project Ga0190359, IMG submission 161269) | Hydrothermal vent microbial mat bacterial communities from Southern Trench, Guaymas Basin, Mexico - 4872-18-2-3_MG | ecosystem: Environmental > Aquatic > Marine > Hydrothermal vents >...
AAAATTTCCTGAATGGCTTGATGGTAAAATAAAAGAATACCAAAGATGGTTTAATAGAAAAAGATTTCATAGAGGGATTAATGCTATTCCTTGTGAATTGTATACTTAATAACTTTACTTTACAAAATAAAAAGATTAATATACCTTATATATTTGATTTGAATAATAATGTCTGACAAAGAAATTGTTGAATTGGCACTTAGAGAATGTAGTAGGGACTTTTATGCCTTGTTAATGTTTTTTTATTATGAAAAGAAGAATTATTTAGTTAGATTTATTCATAATAAGATTGATAAGATTGTCAGGCACAAGTCCTTTTTATCATTCTTGGAGCATATCAAAAAAACCTCTTTTGGTGATTATGCTTTTGCTATAAAATCAATGCTTAGATTTAGTTTTTTTAAAAAATCTTTTTTGGGGGAGGGATGGTATGTAAGGATTTTTCAATGTTTGCATAAGATAGCTAGGAATGTTAAGTCTGTTACAGATATGCTTGATGATTATGTAATCAGGTATATAGTAATAAAAACTAATGATAAATCAAAGATTTTACCTTATACAAAACAGATTTCTAATTTGTTTAGGGATTATTATAAGGAGTTTTCTTTATCAAGAAAAGCCATTAAGAAAAAAAGCTTTAAGAAACATCCATTTGCAAATTATTTCTATCTTAGGAAAAGAATAAAAGAAAAATCTTCTAGGTGTGTTCTAGCCATCCATAAAGACAAAGTTGTTGGTTTTGGTTTAGGTTCTTTGTTGGAGTTGGGAGTAAGATGGAAAAATATTGCGGAATGTGGAAATTTGATTGTTGATCCAAGGTACAGGGGATTTGGAATAGCTGAAAACTTAAATCTCTATGGTTATGATATCATGAAAGATACCACTTATGCAGATTACTTTGTTGTTTTTGCTACCACTTTACATCCTATTACGATTCATATAGTAGAGCGTACAGGATACAAGCCATTGTTTTTTGAATTGGGGGGATATGAAGACTACCAGGGATATACGGAACCAGGTTTTGGTAATTCTGATTATAGTAATTATTTGACGATGTTTTGTGATCTTAGGGATTACATTAGAAGTTCTATTGATATTGTTTTTGTTTATTACAAAGACTATGAAATGATAAAGCTAATATATAAAATTCTTGGATGTAAAAGATTTATTGTTAAATATAAAAATCCTAGTCCTGTAATTGATAGTTCTCTAAAAAGTAAAGTTAAGGAGATAAAAAATAAAGGTGTTGGTTGTTTTTTTGTTGATTTGACAGAGAAAAAAGCACCTTCTATATGTAAATTTTTAGAAGAGAATAATTTTTATCTTTGTGGTGTTTTGCCTGTCTCTACTTATACTGGTGGCAGGAGGGCTGACCATGCTTATTATAGGTACCTTGATAAGAGCAAGACCATATACCCTTATCTTTTTTTTAATTATCATGGTATTGGCACTAGGTATAAGAGGATGGTGAGCGAGCTTGCTAGAATTGCCATTGAAAATTTTAATAGTACAAGGACCCAGAATAGGATACCTAAGTATGGGAAATACCCTCCACTTAAGAAGCCCTCTGAGTTTTTTACCTTAGAAAGAGGTTAGAATGAGTATAGCGGACTTTATAAGAAAAAAAAAGAAACAATTGTTAGTCAAGTTTTTAACTACTTCCAATCCGGATAAGATAGTAGAAGAAGGAGAAAAAAAACTTATTAAGTCATTTAGAAGAGCAGCATTGAATGTGCCTGCTTATAGAAAAATTCTAGAAGAAAAAAAGGTTGACATAGATAAGGTAAAAGATATTGCAAGCTTTAGGAAATTAGTTCCGATTATTGATAAAGAAGCGACATTTGTTAGGTTTCCTTTAGAGGAATTGTGCATTGATGGATATAAAGATGTTGAATTTATAATGTTAAGTTCTGGTCATTCAAAAAAATTTTCTTTTAATGTTGTTACTGAGGATGATAGAAAAATGACTAAGAAGAAAGTTGATTTGTTATTGGATTTGTTTTGTAATACGAGTGAGAAAAAAACTTTTCTAATAAACTTTGAGCCTATGGCAGTTAGGGTTGAAACTAGTTTGCTTTTTGCAGAAACAAGCGTGAGAAGTGACAGCGTAATTGCTTTAGTGAAACAAATGAAAGATGTTGTTGACCAGTTTATAATAGCTGGTGATTCAAGTTTTTTGAAGAAAATAGTGGAAGATGGAATTGAAAATGGTATTGATTGGAAATCTCTTAATGTTTGGGTGATTACTGGCGGCTATTGGTTTTCAGAGAGCTTTAGAGAATACATAATGGACCTTATGGGTATGGATTTTTCAAACCCGAGTAAAGGGCTTTATTTAGCAACATATGGTGTTACAGAGCTTGGTGGGATTGGGTTATTTCTTGAAACATTTGAGACCGCAAGAATAAGAAACATAGCACAAAAAGATGAAAAATTAAGATATGCTCTATTCAAGGAAGATGTTGACGCTTGTCCTTTTATTTTCCAATATTTTCCAAATAAAATTTTTCTTGAGTCTTTACCTAGTAATTCTCTTTATTCTGAATTGGTTTTTTCTATGTTGGACACAAAAATGAAAATGCCTTTGATTAGGTATAATACAAATGATTGTGGAAAGATTTTTAGATATGAGGAATTTAAAGATGTTCTAATAAAGGCTGGTTATAAATATCTTATTCCGAAGTATAAGTTACCTGTTGTTTGTGTTGGTGGAAGAAAGAAAGATATCATAAGTATTGGTAAAAGGAAGATATCCCCAAGTGATATAAAAGAGGCTGTTTATCGGTATCATGATGTAGCAAGCTCTATTAGTGGCAATTTCATTATAGACACGCGGAATGGAATTAAGGTTGAATTTCAGCTTAAAAGAGGTAAAAGGAAGACTAAGGCTCTTGTTAAGAAAATAAAAAATGCCATAAAAGAGCTAAAGGGCTTTAGTTTGCCTGTTAGGTTACATGAGTTCTATGAATTCTTGCACCAAATGGAAATAGATTATGAGAGGAAATTTAGGCATGTTATTTGATTTGGTTGTTAAACGAAAGATTTTTAATGAAATATTGGTTTTTTGATTTTGATTCGTTTGTCATGGTAGAGATTAATATAAATTCAGAAAAATGTAAGGGCTGTGGTTATTGTGTTATAGTTTGCCCTAAAAAAAATATTAGGCTTTCCTCTAAGCTTAATAAGAAGGGCTATCACTATGCTGAAATCATAAGTGAAAAGAACTGTAGTGGATGCGGTATGTGTTTTCAGATGTGTCCTGACTTGTGCATAGAAATAAAAAATGAAAAGGATAATGAAAGGTAATGAGGTTTTTATTGAAGCCGCTTTGCAGGCAGGTTGTAAGTTCTATGCTGGTTATCCTATAACACCTCAGAATGAAGCTCCAGAATATATGGCAAAAAGGGCTCCAGATTTTAATGCTGTTTTTATACAGGCGGAAGCAGAGCTTTCTGCGATAAATATGCTATTTGGTGCCGCAGCTGCTGGTTTTAGATGTATGACTTCTTCTAGTAGTCCTGGTATTGCACTAAAACAAGAAGGTATAAGTTATATTGCAGCTGCGGAATTGCCATGTGTTATAGTGAATATGGTAAGGGGTGGGCCTGGATTAGGTAATATCAGGGCATCTCAAGCTGATTATTTTCAAGCTACAAAAGGGGGTGGACATGGAGATTATCATATGATTGTTATTGCACCATCAACATTACAAGAGTTATATGATTTAACTATGAATGCCTTTGATTATGCAGATTATTATAGAAACCCTGTTATGATTCTTGGCGATGGTATTTTGGGGCAGATGTTTGAACCTGTAGAGATTAAACCATACAAGCCACTATTTAAGCTTCCAAACAAGAATTTTGTACTAGATGGCTGTAAAGGTAGGGAACCAAGAGTTATTAAAACTCTGTTATTGCAACCACCAGACTTATTGGTTAAGCATAATATTCATTTAACAGAAAAATACGAGAAAATAAAAAAAGAGTTGTGTTTGTTTGAGGAATATAAAACAGAGGATGCTGACCTTATTATAGTTGCTTATGGAATCAGTGGAAGAATAGCAAAGGGAGCAATAGATGAAGCAAGGAGAGACGGCATTAGAGTTGGTTTAATAAGACCTATCACTGTGTGGCCGTTTCCTTCAGATGTTATAGCTAAAGCTACGGAGAGGGCTAATAAGTTTTTAGTAGTAGAAATGAGTAATGGTCAGCTTATTGAGGATGTTAAGCTTTCTTTATTTGGTAAGGAGAATGTTTTTGTTGAGCACTTTGGATATGGTGGTGGGTGGTATCCTTCACCTCAGAATATTTATAAAAAGATAAGGGATGTATATTAAAATGTATTTAAAAAGACCATCCAGCTTAAGGGAAAGAGAGACTCATTATTGTGCTGGTTGTGGGCATGGGATAGTTCATAGATTAATTGCAGAGGTTTTGGATGAACTTGGAATAAGAGAGAAGACAATTGGGACAGCGCCTGTTGGTTGTGCTGTCTTACTTTATAATTATTTTAGATGTGATATTATTGAGTGTGCACATGGAAGGCCTCCAGCTGTAGCAACAGCAATGAAGAGGTTAATGCCTGATAGAGTGATATTCACTTATCAGGGGGATGGTGATTTAGCAGCGATTGGTACAAACGAAATTATACATGCTGCTAATAGGGGTGAAAATTTTACTACTATCTTTGTGAATAATGCTGTTTATGGCATGACTGGGGGACAGATGGCACCAACTACCCTACTTGAACAAAAAACCACTACAACACCATTTGGTAGGAGGAATGATATTGAAGGATTTCCATTGAGGATTTGTGAGTTGTTATCGACTTTTGATGGTCCAGCATATATAGAGAGAGTTGCTGTTAATTCGCCTAATAATGTTATAAAGGCAAAGTTTGCTATAAAAAAGGCTTTTGAGTATCAGCTTAATAATAAAGGATTTGGTTTTGTTGAAGTTTTGTCAATGTGTCCTACGAACTGGAAGATGTCTCCTAGCGATTCATTATCTTTTGTTGATAAAATGATGGAGTATTTTCCATTGGGTGTCTTTAAGGATAGGGGATAAAATGGAAGAAAAAATAATCATAGCAGGGTTTGGTGGGCAAGGAGTTGTTTTGGCAGGTAATGTTCTTGCTCAGACTGCATTAATAGAGGGTAAGAATGTTACAGCTATGGTTAGTTATGGTGTTGAGATGAGAGGAGGAACTGCCAATTGTACAGTAGTTATTTCTGATAGTGATATATACAGCCCTGTTGTTGATGTTCCTAGTTCAGTTATAATCCTTAATCAACCCTCTTTTGATAGATTTGAGAGTAAGATAAAAAGCAATGGTCTAGCGGTGATAAATAAATCCCTGATTGAGAGAGAGCCTAAGAGAAGCGATATTAAGGTATTAAGTATACCTGCAACAGAGATTGCAAATAAAATGGGAAATACAAAGGTTGCTAATATGGTTCTTGTTGGTGCGTTTGTTAAAGAAACTAAGATTGTTAATTTGGCTACAATCCTTGATAATCTACATAAGTTTTTTTCTAAAAGTAAACAGGATTTGATTGCTATTAATAAGGAGGCATTAAAAAAAGGTGCAAATTTTTTTGAATAGTTTTTAATGTTTTAATTTTATTTTTGTTTATATTACTTTTACGAATATCCTTAGCGCTTGGAAGCCTGTGAAGCTTATTATTGTTACAATTGTTCCAGCAATCAAAACACCGATTATATTGGCAATTACAAATTTTTTGTAGTTTAAACCTAGAAGATAAGCTGCTATTGCTCCAGAGTAAACTCCGCTTCCAGGAAGAGGAATGCCTATGAAAAAGGCGAGTGCAAATTCACCGTATTTGTTTACATAGCTATGTATCCTTTTTTGTGTTCTTTTTATGTATTTCTCCCAAATCTTTTTTATTGGTTTTATTTTTGTAATGTTTTTTATAATATAGTCTATTAACAAATATATTAATACTCCTAGAATTATATTCGTTATTATACAAATAGAAAAAATAGTTAGTAGATTTAAATTTGTTTTAAATATCCCATATGGTATAGATGCCCTTAGTTCTAGAAAGGGTAATAATGTCACAAGTATCAATTCAGCTATTTCATTCATTTTTTATCCTTATTGAGCTAACTTTATCCTTTATATATTCACTTTTTAATAAGAATCTGATTAGGCTATGTGGTTCCTTGAATTTTCTTTTTACTTTGGCGTATATTCTCCCTTTTTCTATGAATGTATTTCTATGCTTTTTTTTGAAGTTTTTGGTATGAAATTTCTCTTTTATTGGTGGTCCTGTTATTTTTATTGTATCTGGCTTTTTTTCATTTTTAATGATAAAGTAAAATAAAACTTTTCTATTCCATTCCCACCCATAATCTAGTATATTGAATTCATGTTTTTTTAATTCTTTCTTGATGAATTCTATTACTTTTATTAATTTACAACCAACGATGTCTTTTTTGCCCTCTTTTGTTTTTGCTTCTATTATTATCAGGTGGTTTTTTCCTGACTTCTCTTCTAAGGTTTTTTTATTTATTTTCTTAATTTCAAAGAATTCTTCTGAAGGGTTTTTTAGGAATTCCCTACATCTTTCTATAAACTTAATGAAATTCTCTCGGCTTACAGCAGCAGCAGCGTTTCTATCTGGTTGGACAGGGTCTATTATTATTATTGGTGATCTTGTTTTGGATTTATTAAGTTCGGATAAGATGTTTTTCCCTTTCCAGTATCCTTCGGTATCTATTATCGTTTTTTCTTTCCATTTTGATGCATTTTTAATTACATTTGTAAATCCTTTGTAGTATGCTGTTAATATTTCACAGACATAACCTGAGAACCCTTTTATATAACTCTCTGCACCATATACATTTATTGCTTTGCAGAATTGTTTTAATAGCCTTACATCGTCTTTGAGGCCTTTTACTTTTTTGTTCACCCAATCTGCGTGTAGTGGACTTACATCAGTAATATTCTTTGCTTCTTCTACTTTTTTAATATCTAGTATGGGTACTATTTCGAATGTAAAATTTTTTTCTTTAATCTGGAAATAATCTCTGGAACCATGCAGTCTTGTGAATTTTATTCTTCTTTTTTTGAGAATTTTCTCTAGTATATCAGATAACTCATTGCTTCTGTTCTTATATTTCTTGTAGTTAAATTTTACAAATATATCTGAGTCATAGGCATTTTTTAGCCATGTTCCCTTGATACCAGACCCCCCTAGGATTGCTTTGGCATCTTTTAGGTTTTTGTTTATTTTTTTTATGAGGCCTTCTATTTTTTTATTTATCTTTAGTTCCTCTTCTTTTGTTGGTTTTATTTTTTTTAGAACTTTTTCCAGTATCTCTTGCATAAAAGTATGTTATTTAGGTATATATAAAAAAGTTTGTTTTTGTTTTTTTGATTTTATGCCCCTATCCTTGTACAGGAATCGTAAGGTTTAAATATAATTTTTTATTTTCCTTTTGAATATGAGTGAGTTTAGGTTTGCTATGAGGAATAAATATGTTTTATGTGTTTTATTAGTTCTACTTCTGCTGTTATAATTAACCCCATTGATTCTGGGGTGATTGCATTGTTTATCTGTTCTTTTAACTTTTAAACCAAAAAAGATTTAAAATGGAACAAAAAGAAAAGGACTAAGGTGAGGAGATGAAGAAGAAAATAATAATTTTTGATACTACATTAAGGGATGGCGAACAATCTCCTGGCGCTTCTCTTACAGTGAAAGAGAAGCTTATAATAGCTAAGCAGCTTGAGAGGTTGGGTGTTGATGTGATTGAGGCTGGGTTTCCTATAAGCTCTGATGGTGATTTTGAGGCAGTAAGGCTTATAGCTAAGGAGATAAAGAAGCCAATAGTATGTGGCTTAGCTAGGACAAAGAAAGAAGACATTAAACGGGCATGGGAAGCATTGATGTATTCAAAAAAGCCAAGAATTCATACTTTTATAGCTACATCTGATATCCATATAAAAGAGAAATTAAGAAAGACTAAGGAGGAGGTAATAGATATTGTTGTTAGGGCTGTGAAATATGCTAAATCTCTATGTAGGGATATTGAGTTTTCTCCAGAAGATGCAGCAAGGACGGATTTGGATTATATGTGTGATGTAATTAAGGCTGCAATTGAGGCTGGAGCTAATACAATAAATATCCCAGATACTGTAGGGTATGCAGAACCAGAAGAATTTGGTAAGAGAATAAAGTATGTTTTTGATAAGATTGGCGATATAATAAGAAGAAGGGGTGTTGTGGTTAGTGTGCATTGTCATAACGATTTAGGTCTGGCTGTTGCGAATTCATTGGAAGCAATAAGAAATGGAGCGACCCAGATAGAGTGTACAATAAATGGGATTGGAGAAAGAGCAGGGAATTGTAGCTTGGAAGAGGTTGTGATGAATATAAAGACGAGAAAGGACTTTTTTAGAGGATTTTATACTAGCGTAAATACAAAAGAAATATTTAGGACATCAAGACTTGTTTCATCTCTGACTGGAATAGCTGTGCAGAGAAATAAGGCTATTGTTGGTCAAAATGCTTTTGCTCATGAAGCAGGAATTCATCAGCATGGTGTTCTAAGCCATAAATTTACATATGAGATTATGAATCCAGAAGATATAGGATGGACTGGTACGAATCTTGTGATTGGTAAGCATTCCGGAAGACACGCAATTGAAGCTATTTTAAGAGATTCTGGTTACGACCTTAATGAAGAGCAAATAAATAAAATCACATCTAAGGTTAAGGAATTAGCAGATAAACAAAAACAGATTATGAGGGAGGATGTAATTGCAATTGCAACTGATATCATAGGTGAATTAGAAGAAGATGAAATAATAAGATTGGAGGAAATAAAAGTTTTGACTGGAAATAAAATAAAGCCAGAGGCAATAGTTGTCTTAGTAATTGATGGAAAAAAGAAAATTAGTAAGGGCTCTGGGGTAGGGCCTGTTGATGCTGTTAGTGATGCTATCAAGAAAATAGTTGGTTCATCGATAAGGTTAAAGGAATATGAATTGAAAGCTATAACTGGTGGAACAGATGCCTTAGCAGAGGTTTCTATAAAGGTGCAGGATAATAAGGGAAATTTATTCAAAGCGGAGTCTGTTAATAGTGATGTTATTATGGCATCTGCAGGGGCTTTGATAAAAGGAATAAATAAAGCTCTTAATTTTCAGAGAAAAAATAATTTCAAGTGAGGGATTAAGTATGAATGGAGCAAATATGATAATTAAGATGTTGATAAGGGAAAAAACAAATGTCACATTTGGATTTCCAGGTGGGGCAGTTATACCGTTGTTTGATGCTTTTTTAGAGCATAAAGATAAAATAAAGAACGTTTTAGTGAGACATGAGCAAGGGGCAGCACATGCAGCAGAAGGATATGCAAGAGCATCTGGGAAAGCAGGTGTATGTATAGCAACTTCTGGTCCTGGTGCTTGTAATTTGGTTACTGGAATAGCGGACGCTTATATGGATTCTGTTCCAATAATAGCCTTTGGTGGACAGGTTCCCACAACTCTAATTGGAAATGATGCATTCCAAGAAACAGATATGATGGGTATAACATTGCCAATAACAAAACATAATTTTCAGATTAGAAATGCAAATAAAATTGCTGAAACTATCATGAAAGCTTTTAAGATAGCACAAAGCGGTAGGCCTGGTCCTGTTTATATTGATTTGCCTAAAGATATTCAGGTAGAGGAAGTAACAGAACCGATTCCTAGAGATGTTGCAATCCCTGGCTTTAAATTAACTATAAAACCAAATCCAGTCCAGATAAAACTTGCTGTAGAGGCAATATTAAACTCAGAAAGGCCTTTATTGTTGGTTGGTCAGGGAGTTGTTATATCAAATGCACATAAGGAGTTGAGGGAGTTTGTTAATTTAACTAAGATTCCAGTTACTACTACCTTCATGGGTAAAGGGGTATTTGATGAGAGACATCCTTTGAGTTTAGGGACGGTTGGGATGCATGGAAGGAAGATAGCAAATTATGCAACATTGAATGCAGACCTTCTAATAGCAATCGGTTGTAGGTTTAGTGATAGGATAACTGGAAATTTGAAGACATACGCAGAAAATGCAAAGATTATACATGCAGATATTGATCCTGCTGAAATTGGAAAAAATGTTGAGGTGGATATACCTATAGTTGGTGATGCAAAAGAGGTACTAATTGCATTAATAAATACTATCAAAAAGAAAACTATAAAGGAGAAAGAAGGTTGGATAAATAAAATAAAGAGGTACAAACAAATTTGTGATGGTTGTGTTCCATTGCATAAAACAAAGAAAATACATCCAAGAGTTGTTATGAGCAATATAAATAAGATAATGAAGCCAGATGATATTGTGGTTACTGGTGTTGGTCAGCATCAGATGTTTGCAGGACATTTTATTAAATGTTCAAAACCAAGAACATTCATAAGCTCTGGTGGTGCAGGGACGATGGGGTTTGGTTTACCAGCGGCAATAGGAGCAAAAGTTGCAAAACCAAGTTCAAATGTTTTTTTAATAGATGGTGATGGTTCTTTCCAAATGACTATACAAGAATTGGGGACAATAAAAGAGGAGAATATCAAGATAATACCTATTATAATGAATAATTCGTATCTAGGGATGGTTAGACAGTGGTTAGAACTTTTTTTGGGTAAGAGATACTCAAATGTCTATCTAGGTAGAACTCCTGATTTCGTTAAGGTAGCAGAAGCTTATGGATTAGAGGGAATAAGAGTTGAGAGAGAATCTGAGCTTGAACCGGCAATAAAGAAAGCAATTAGTAATGATGTTACTACAATTATTGATGTTCAGGTAGAAGAAGAAGTGAACATCTTACCAATGTTGGCACCTGGAGGACATTTGAAGGATGCTTTTGGAGGATGTATGCCTGCACCTGGTAAATTTTTTGAGAGGGAATAAAAATGAAGGAAAGAAGGAATGTTATAGCTATGCTTGTTGAAGATCAACCTGGTGTGTTGACAAAAATAGCAGGTATGTTTGCTAGGAGGGGCTTTAACATAGATACGATTACTGTTGGCAAGACAATAACCCCTGGAATATCAAAGATGGTAATTACTGTTTTTGGTGATGATAAAACAGTTGAGCAAGTTAAAAAACAAATTAATAAGTTAATAAATACGATAAAAGTTATAGAAATGCCGGAGGAAAGATCAGTTATAAGAGAACTTTGTTTAGTTAAGATAGCCATACCTAATAAGAAAGCAAAAGAGGATATTTTACGTTATACTAAAATATATAAGACAAAGATTGTAGATATAACTCCTAAGTCTGTAACAGCGGAATTAGTAGGTGTTCCTGCTAAGATTGATGCTTTTATTGAATTAATGAAGCAATTTGGGATAAGAGAAATATCTAGAACTGGCGTAACTGCTATATCTAGGGGGTGATTTTGGTGAGGATAGAAGTAAGAAAACCAACTGAAAAAGAAAAAGAAGAAGCAAAATCATGGGGTATATGGGAGAAAGGGATTTCAGAGTTTCCGTGGGAGTACGATGAGAAGGAAACTTGTTTACTAATTGAGGGAGATGTTGAAGTAATAACAGAGGATGGCGAGCATGTGAAGTTTGGAAAAGGAGATTTAGTTGTTTTCCCTAGAGGCTTAAAATGTAAATGGAAAATTAATAAGCCCGTAAAAAAATATTATAAGTTTGGTTAAAAATGCAAACAATAACAGAGAAAATACTTGCAAAACACGCGAATAAGGATAAAGTCAAGCCTGGAGAATTAATTAATGCAGATATTGATGTAATAGTCTGTCATGATGTAACTACTCCTCCGGCTATAGATATGCTTTATAAGTTTGGTATTAAGAAAGCGTTTAATCCTGATAAGATAGTTGTTACACCTGATCATTTTGTGCCTAATAAGGATATAAAGTCAGCACAATTAACCAAAAGATTAAGAAAATGGGTTGAGGAGTTTCATATCAGGAATTATTATGAGGTGGGTAATCATGGAATATGCCATGCTCTATTGCCAGAGCAAGGGTATGTGGTACCTGGTAGTTTGATTGTTGGAGCAGATTCTCATACATGTACATATGGTGCTTTTGGAGCATTCTCAACAGGGGTTGGTTCGACTGATATAGCTGCAGCTATTGCTACTGGCAAGCTGTGGTTTAGGGTTCCTGAGTCAATAAAGTTCGTATTGGATGGAAAGGTACCTGAAGGTGTTTATTCAAAAGATATTATATTACACATATTATCAGATATTGGGGTAGATGGGGCATTATACAAAGCTATGGAATTTACTGGAGAGGTCGTAAAGCAACTTTCGGTAGAAGCTAGGATGACAATAACAAATATGGCAATAGAAGCAGGTGCTAAATCTGGTATAATGGAACCAGATAAAAAAGTTTTGGAGTATGTTAAAGAAAGAACAAAAGAAAAATTTGAAATGTTTAAATCAGATAAAGATGCTGTGTATAGAGAGATTAAGGAGTATGATATATCCGATTTAGAACCTATTGTGGCTTTTCCTAATTTGCCAAGTAATGGGGTTCCTATTTCTAAGATTAAGAATATTAAGATAGATCAAGCATATCTAGGAAGCTGTACGAATGGAAGAATTGAAGACTTGAGGATTGCTGCTTCAATTTTAGATGGAAATAAAATAGCGAAAGGGACAAGAATGATTATAGTTCCTGCGACAACAGAGATATGGAAGCAAGCAAATAAGGAAGGCCTGATAGACATATTTATAGAGTTTGGTGCAGTAGTTTCAACTCCAACATGTGGGGCTTGTTTGGGTGGTCATATGGGTATTTTAGCTGAGGGAGAGGTTTGTATTAGTTCAACCAATAGAAATTTTACTGGGAGAATGGGTCATCCAGATTCTAAGGTATATTTGGCTAGTCCTGCAACAGTAGCGGCCTCAGCCATAGAAGGAAAAATTACTGACCCGAGGGAGTACTTATGATGAAAGGTAAAGCACATGTTTATAAGAAGGATCATATAAATACTGATGAGATAATCCCTGCTAGATATTTGAATATAGATAAAGAGGAAGAACTTGCAAAACATGCTATGGAGGATTTGGATAGGGATTTTGTTAAAAAAGTTAGTAAGGGAGATTTTATCGTTGTTGGTGAAAATTTTGGTTGTGGTTCTTCTAGAGAGCACGCCGTATGGGCTTTGAAGGGAGCTGGTATAAGTGCAGTAATTGCTAAAAGTTTTGCAAGGATATTTTTTAGGAATGCTATTAACAATGGATTTTTGGCCATAGAGTGTAAGGATGTTGTAAATAAAGTCAATGATGGAGATAATTTAGAAATCGATTTAAGGAGGGGAATAATAAAAAATTTGAATAATGGGAAAGAATTTAAATTTAATCCTTTTCCTAAATTTGCTTTGGATATTATAAAGGCAGGAGGTTTGTTAAACTATATAAAGACTCAATATGAAAAAATATAGAATTGCTTTAATTCCGGGGGATGGTATAGGTCCAGAGATAATAGCAGAAGGAGTTAAGGTAATAGAAAGAGTAGCTGATCTTAATGGTTTTGATATTGAATGGAGGGAATATGATAATGGGGCAGAGAAATATTTAAAGACAGGAGAACTTATAACGGAAGAAACCCTAAAAGAGATTGAACAGAAATGTAATGCTATTTACTTAGGTGCTTTGGGCGATCCTAGGGTTAAGCCAGGAATTCTAGAGAAGGGGATTTTACTTAAGATGAGATTTTATTTTGATCAATTTATTAATCTAAGGCCTGTGAGGCTATTAGGGGGGGTTAAAACTCCGTTGAGAGATAAAGGGCCTACTGATATAAACTTTGATGTAGTTAGAGAGAATACAGAAGACTTTTATGTCGGTATTGGAAATAGAGCCAAAATAGGAAAATCGAAACAAGAACTTGAAATAGTAAGGAGTCTTTATAAAATAAAATTTGGATTGGATATAGATACACAGGGTTCAGAGATAGCATATCAGATTGGGGTTATAAGTAGAGAAGGAGCAAAGAGGGTTATAAAATATGCTTTTGAATTAACAAAGAGGAAGAAGAGGGATAAACTTACATCTGTTGATAAGGCAAATGTTTTAGATTATGTTTATTCTTTTTGGCGTGAGATTTTAGAAGAAGTTGCTAGGGATTATCCCGGGATAAATTATGAGTTTAATTTTGTTGATGCTATAACTATGTGGTTTGTTAAAAATCCAGAATGGTTTCAAACGATTGTGACTCCAAATATGTTCGGGGACATAATAACAGACCTCGGTGCTATGATTCAGGGTGGATTAGGACTTGCTCCTGGAGGAAATATTAACCCAGATGGTATTTCAATGTTTGAGCCAATACATGGTTCTGCTCCAAAATATAAGGGAAAAGGTATAGCAAATCCAATAGCAACAATTTGGGCTGGTTCTATGATGTTAGAAGAACTTGGAGAGGAGGAATCAGCTAAGCAGGTAATTAGAGCAATAGAAGAAGTTTTAAAAGAAGGGAAAGTGAAAACAAAAGACCTTGGTGGGACAGCGAAGACTTCTGAAATGGGGGATGCTATAATAAAAAAATTAAAATGATAAAAGTAGAAAAAGTGATTGTTAGGGGGATTTGTTTTTGTGGTGTTTCAACAAAAGCCAACAGGAGCAAAAGAGCTAGGTGTTAGGAAAGGAATGGCGGGTGAAGATGTCCTTGAGAGATTTAAGTAAGAGCAATATTTATAAATGGAGTATGATTACCTCTAATAGAAAATTTTTAATAAAAAATCAAATAGTCTAGGGGGTTGGTTGTTATGAAAGTATTGTATGATGAAGATATAGATGAAGGTATTTTAAAGGGTAAAGTGGTTGCAACTATTGGTTACGGAGCACAGGGGTCTGCCCAAGCAAATATGCTTAGAGATTCTGGGGTTAGTGTAATAATTGGAGAAACGGAGGTTATAGGTGGGAAACAAAATCCTAGTTGGAATAAAGCAAAGGAAGATGGGTTTGAGGTATTTTCAATAGACAAGGCCGCAGAAAAAGCTGATATTATCCAAATCCTTTTGCCGGATGAAGTTCAACCAGATATTTATGAAAATCAAATCAAGCCTTATGTAAAAGCAGGAAAGACGCTTTATTTTTCCCATGGTTTTAATATTTGTTTTAAGAGAATAATACCTCCGAGTGATGTGGATGTTATCATGGTTGCACCAAAAGCTCCAGGAACAGAAGAAAGAAAAGCCTATCTTGAAGGTTTTGGTGTTCCAGCACTAGTTGCAGTTTACCAAAATGCTTCTGGAAAAGCGAGAGAAATGGCTTTAGCATTGGCTAAGGCTATGCATTTTACAAAAGCAGGCGTTCTGGAGTGTACCTTTGAGCAGGAAACATATGAGGATTTATTTGGTGAACAGTGTGTTTTATGTGGAGGTCTAGTTGAATTAATGAAAAATGGTTTTGAGGTTTTGGTAGAAGCTGGTTATCCTCCAGAGATGGCGTACTTTGAGTGCGTGCATGAAATGAAACTTATTGTGGATCTTATATGGGAAGGAGGAATTAAAAGAATGGCAGAGGTTATTAGCAATACAGCAGAGTATGGAATGTGGGCTGTCGGACATAGGATTATAGGGGAAGATGTTAAAGAGAGGATGAAGGAGGCGTTAAGGAAAATAGAGAGTGGAGAATTTGCTAAGGAGTGGGTTGAAGAATACAAAAAAGGAATGCCTTTTTTAAAGGAAAGCAGAGAAAAAATTGGAAAACATCAAATTGAGATAACCGGCGAAGAAATAAGAAACCTCTTTAAAAAAAGATAACTAAAATGAATATTTCTTTTTTAAAAAATAAACCTTCTAAGATAGTTTTGGTTGGTTTGAATTATAGGGATCATGCTGAAGAATTAGGGATGCCTTTGCCGGAAGAGCCAATATTATTTATTAAACCACCTACAACACTGATAGGCCCGGAGGAAAATATAATCTACCCAGAAATGTCTAGAAGGGTTGATTATGAAGCAGAGCTTGGAGTTATAATAAAAGATAGGATAAAAGATATCGGGGAAGGAGAGGTTATGGAACATATTGATGGCTTTACCTGTATAAATGATGTAACAGCGAGAGATTTACAAAAAAAAGATGGACAGTGGACAAGGGCAAAGTCTTTTGATACATTCTGTCCGGTTGGCCCAACTGTTGTTAAGGATGTAAATCCCAATAATCTTAAAATTCAAAGTTTTCTTAATGGAGAGTTAAAACAAGATTCTAGTACTTCAAATTTTATATTTAAGGTTGAGGAGTTGGTATCTTTTATATCAAGGGTAATGACTTTATTGCCTGGTGATATTATTTCTACAGGAACTCCTGCAGGTATTGGTCCAATGCAGAAAGGAGATACAATAGAGATTAAAATTGAGGGGATAGGGACCCTAAAGAATTATGTTAAATAAATAATATTAATAAAAAATTAGATTAAGGTGATTAATATGCGATCAGATGTTTTAAAGAAAAGAATAGAAACACTACCCCATCGGGCGTTATTGCTTTCTGCAGGTGTAAAAAAAGATGATTTGGAATCTGATAAGCCTTTTATAGGAGTAGCCAACAGCTATAATAATATTATACCAGGACACATACACCTAAATGAATTGACTGAAGAGGTAATGAATGGGATTAGGGATGCTGGCGGTATTCCCTTTGTATGGGGGGTTCCTGGGGTATGTGATGGTATCGCTATGCATGTAGAAATGCGTTTGAGTTTGCCTTCTAGAGAACACATAGCTGATAATATTGAAATCATGACTTTATCCCATTCTCTTGATGGATGGGTTGGTGTAACAAATTGTGATAAAATAACACCTGGAATGTTAATGGCCGCTGGAAGATTAAATTTACCAGCTATTATACTTACTGGTGGGCCAATGAAAGCGAATGTAGTGGAGGGGAAGAAACATCATCCGATTGAGGGTTTTGGTTTAGTTGGTGAGGTTAAGGCTGGTAAACTCAAGGCAGAGGAAGCTGAGGGTATGTTATCTTTGATGTGTTGTGGTGCTGGTTCTTGTGTTGGATTATATACAGCTAATACTATGGCTGTTGTTACTGAGGTACTTGGAATGTCACTAACAAGATGTGCTACTACTCCAGCTTTAAATCCGCTAAAGAAGAAACAGGCATATGAAACCGGGAGGAGGATAGTTGAGTTGGTTAAGAAGGATATTAAGCCAAGAGATATAATGACTAAAAATGCCTTCGAAAATGCAATAAGGGTGGATATGGCAATGGGTGGTTCTACAAATACAGTATTGCACATACCTGCTATAGCAAGAGAAGCAGGGATTGAGATTGATGTTGAAATTTTTGATAAAATATCAAGAGAAACACCTAATATCTGCAAGATAATTCCCGCAGGGCCATATGAAATAGCTGATTTAGACAAAGCTGGTGGAATACCTGCTGTATTGAATAGATTAAAGAGCTTATTAAAAGATTCTGTTACTGTTAATTTGAAGTCAATAAAACAAATAGCAGAAGAAGGAAAAGTTCTTGATGGAGAGATAATAAGGGGTTTAGATAATCCATATATGAAAGAAGGAGGGATAGCTGTTTTGAAGGGGAATCTTGCTAATAGTGCTATTATTAAACAAACAGCAGTTGATCCAAGTATGATGAAACATTCTGGGCCAGCAAAGGTTTTTTATACTGAAGAAGAACTGTTGGAGGCAATAGAATCAAAAGATATAAACGAAGGGGATGTTGTTGTTTTACCTTATCAAGGACCTGCTGGAGCACCTGGAATGCCAGAGATGTTAACACCAACAGATGCCATAAAAGGTGCTGGCTACAAGAGGGTTGCTTTGATTACAGATGGAAGATTTTCTGGAGGGACTTCAGGACCATGTATAGGTCATGTTGAGATGGAGGCGTATAACAATGGCCCAATAGCAGCAATAAGAGACAATGATATAATAGATATTGATATACCTAATAGAAAATTGGATGTAAGACTAAGCGAAGAGGAAATAAAGAAGAGGCTAAATGAGTCAAAACCACCAAGAAGAAATCTTACTCCTTTATTGGAAGCGTATAGGCAAAAGTTCAAAGGTAAAAATTGTTATGGCAAATAATAAACTTTTAATATGAATCTTGTTTTTTGCTTTTCTTATGGTTTTTATACCAATATTACAGACGATTGTTCCTGTTTTTTTGATTATTCTTGTAGGTTATATTATTGGGAAATTTATAAAAATAAATATCCAGCCAATGGTTGATTTAATTGTATATCTTTCAGCACCATGTTTGATATTTTCCTCAATATCTAGAAGCAATATAGACTTGATAGATTTTTTTAAGATAGCATCATCCGCAGTCTTTGTAGCATTGATTCTTTGGTTTTTTGTTTTTTTGATTCTTAGGACGACTAAATCAGGAAAGGTTGGTTTATACTTACCGATGGTGATTGGGAATACAGGTTATTTAGGGTACCCAGTTGCTTTGTTTTCTTTTGGAGTTGCTGGGCTATCAAGGGCAGTTGTTTATGATATGATGAATTCTCTTCTTTTATTTAGTTTTGGAATTTATATTGTCCACCATAGGAGTGAAGTTAAAGAAATTTTTAAAGTTCCGTTGATTTATTCTGTTGTTGTTGGATTGTTTTTTAGTTTACTTAAGATATCTATTCCGGAATTGATATTTAAGCCAATTCAGATGATAGGCTCTATAACTATCCCATTGGCGTTATTGGTTTTGGGTTATAAGTTAACAGAGACAAGGCTGAGTTCAATAAGATTATCGCTTTTTGCTTCATTATTTAGGATATTTTTTGGTTTTTTAGTTGCACTTTTTGTTATAAACCTGTTTTCTGTAAGTAGTTTAGCGAGGAAGATTATATTGTTTCAAGCCTCAATGCCTTCTGCAGTGATGTCTATGATTTTATGTCAAAAATATAAAAGAAATGCAGATATAGTTGCCTCAGTGGTTCTTGTAACCACACTTATTGGCTTATTTTCAATACCCTTCTTTCTTTATGTTGTGCAATTTTTTTAAGGTAAATTTTATATATAAGCAATATTATAAACAATTTTAGTAATATGGGTGCTAAACCAGATAAAATAGATTACAAGAAATTGTGTGCTTTGGTATTTATATTATTGTATATCTCTTTATTCTTTATAACAACTACTTTAAGTGGCTGTGAAGGTTGTGATAGCTGTGATGACTGTGATAGCTGTGATGACTGTGATAGTTGTGATTCTTGCAATGATGATGATGAGGAAGACAATATTACAGATGAAAGTGAAGTAGAATCCTAAGATGTTCTATTTTCCACAATTAAAAAGATTTGATTTTATTTTTTTTAGGATAGAGGTGTATAGAACATTTGCTTATCTTGCTACTCTAGTAGGGATTTTTCTTGTATTTCATGAAGCGAAAAAGAGAAAACTTAACAAGAGAGATATGTTTTATCTTATTTTATTTTCAATAGTTGGTATCATAGCTGGTGCAAGGCTTTTTTATTATTTTGGTCCTTGGACATGGAATAGAAGCTATACATTTTTTCAGAGGATAATTAAGTTCTTTATGTTTTGGCGTTCTGGTCTTGTTCTTTATGGTGGGCTTTTGGGTGCTGTACTTTCTATTTATTCTTATTGTAAGTTCAAAAAAATAAATTTTTGGAAATATTCTGATGTTTTTGCTTTATATTTTCCTATTATATTGTCTATTGCTCGGCTAGGTTGTTTTGTATCGAATGATAGTTGTAGAGGCAAACCAACAAACCTACCATGGGCTATTGTTAGATATTCTAACACCAAGATTATCACTGAGCCACTTCATCCTGCTAGATTATATATTATAGCTAATTTACTTGTTTTATTTTTTATATTAAGGTGGTTGGACAAAAAAAAGAGATACGATGGTTTTTTGACATTATTTGTTTTAATGTATTACTCTGCTACAAGGTTTGCGATAGAGTTTTTTAGGTCGTATAATTGGTATCTGTTTGGTTTTTTGACAGCATCACAGATTGTTAGTATCTTTGTTTTTTCTATTTCTTTTTTTGTTTTTTATAAAAAAAATAGAGCTTCTTTTTAGGAGACTTAGAATTTTTGTCTTTTATTTAGGTCCACTGAATTATTATCCAAAAGGCTAATATCAAGCCCATTTATGCTCTGTTCTTTTCCTTTTATTAGCTTTCTTAATATTAAATCAATCAGGAGAATAACTATGTATATGAGTATTAGGTCTATTGTTACCCAAAAGGTTATTTCCAGACCTCCGAATGTCCAAAGTATAGTTACGGCTGATAAATAATATACTAATGTTGGTGCTGCTAGCAGGAAAGATATACTTTCCTTTAATTTATGGGTGAATGAGTTGAATATTATAAAAACTACATAACAAAGAATTAAGATAAGCGCTATAAACCTACCCCAGCTGAAATTTTCCATCCTGTTTTCAAATAGATGTCTAAGGCAGATTATCAAAAGCCAGAATATGCTTAATCCATTTCCGAGAGCTGTATTCCAACCAAGTTTTTCTTTTTTATACTTGCTGAAGTATATTTCCAATATTAACCAGAAGAGAAAGATTGGTGTTAAGAACCAGAATATTGATGGGTCAGAGAAGATTGATTTTCTAATATTGGCAAAGCCATTTATAATATTTTTTGTTACTAAATCCATTTTTACTATGCTGATTTTTTTATTATTTAAACTTTTCCAACTTTCTCAGGAACCCGAATATGGCATATGCTTCTCTTTTCGTTAGGAATGCTTTATTTAAGACTCTTTTCCAGACTAATACCTGGGTTTTCTTTTTTGATTCTGTTTTAAAATTAAGCCTATTTAATATCTCATTTAGAAGTTTTAATATGTTCTCTTTCTCTTTTTTCTTTGCAAAAAGAATATGCTGATTTATCTTCTTTTGTTTTGATATTTGAAATATTTCATATAACACAATAGCTACTGCATGACTTATATTCATGGTTGGATATTCTTTGGATGTGTTGATTGTAACAACAAAATCTGACATTAAAATTTCTTTGTTTCTTAAGCCTGTTCCTTCTCTGCCAAACATTAGGCCTATTTTCATGTTTTTGTTTATTTTTTCTAGCTTTCGTGCTAAGTCTTTTGGGCTTATAGGCTGCCTTGCTATATTGAAGTCAGTTCCTAGTTTTGCTGTTGTGGCGATTATATAATCAAAGCCTCTTAGGTAAGAGATTGGTTTTGTTTTTGCTTTTTTTAGTATTTTTTTTGCATGTGTTGCTCTATCCTGTGCTTCTTTTGATAAATGATTGCATTTTGGATTGATTAGAATTAAATCCTTAAAATTAAAATTTTTCATTACTCTTGCAATAGCCCCTATGTTTCCTGGATTTTCTGGTTCTATTAGGATAACGCTTATCATATTAAACTTTATTTTTAGACCATTTAAATTTCTTTGGATGCTTCTATACTACCTGAGCCATATATTTGAGAATAATAATGTTTTTAAACTTAATTTTTTTCTTTTTTGTTTATGCCTGATTTAAAGAAAACACCACTGTACGACTTACATTTAAAACTTGGAGCAAGAATTATAGAGTTCGGTGGATGGCTAATGCCTGTTTCTTATACGAGTATTATTGAAGAACATAATACAACAAGAAATAAAGCAGGACTCTTTGATGTTTCCCATATGGGTGAGATTCTTGTTGAAGGTGAGAGAGCTCATGATTTTTTGCAAAAAATGGTAACAAGAGACATAAGTAAGTTTGATTGTAATAAGTCTTTTTATTGTTGTTTATGCAATCCGATGGGTGGTGTTATTGATGATTTATTTGTTTATAAATTTAATGATAAAAAATTTATGCTGGTTGTAAACGCGAGTAATGTTGACAAGGACTTTGGTTGGCTTATGAAGAATAAGGATTTTTTTGATGATGTTACTATTATTAATATAAGCAATAACATAGCGAAGATAGATTTACAAGGACCTTTTTCTGAACAGATAATCAATGATAGTTTTGATTTTGATTTTTCTTTGTTGAAGAGATTTGATTTTATTGAAAAATTTTTTTTCAATGAAAATTTTGTGATATCAAGAACAGGCTATACAGCTGAGGATGGGTTTGAGATATATTTTAACTCAGGGAGAGCCATTGATGTGTGGAATAGGCTTCTAAAGTGTGGAAAAGATTTAGGATTAAAACCTGTTGGCCTTGGAGCAAGAGATACATTAAGAATAGAGGCTTGTTATAGTCTCTACGGGCATGAGCTTAATGAAAATATAAATCCTTTTGAAGCAGGAATAGGGTTTGTTGTTGATTTTTCTAAGGATTTTATAGGTAAGGAAGCACTTTTGGAAGCCAAGAGGGATCTAAAAAGGATTGTTGTTCCGTTTGAGCTTTTAGACAAAGCCATTCCCAGATTTAACTATGATGTCTTTAAGAATAATAGAAAGATAGGATTAGTCACCTCAGGAACGTTTTCCCCTACTTTTAAAAAACCAATTGGTTTAGCTATCCTTGATATTGCTGAAGCTGATGTTGGGAGTTTGATTGAGATTAAAATAAGGGGAGAACTGCATAAAGCTAAGATTGTTGAAAGACCGTTTTATAAGTATAAAGGAAAACTTAATAAATAATAACTGAGTGGTTTTGTGTGGGGTGGTAATATGGAAAATCCAAGAGAATTGAAGTATACAAAAGAGCATGAGTGGATTAGGATAGAACAGGATATAGGAATAGTAGGCATAACTGATTTTGCTCAGAAACAACTTACAGATATTGTGTTTGTTGAGTTGCCAGAAAAAGGTAAGAGAGTAGAGCAGGGCAAACAAATAGCTACAATTGAAAGTGTAAAATCTGTTTCAGATGTTTTTTCTCCAGTTAGTGGAGAGGTTTTAGAAGTGAATAATGAACTTGGAGAAAAGCCAGAAATTATCAATCAGGATCCATACGGGAAAGGATGGATTGTGAAGTTAAAGATTGAGAATAAGGAAGAGATAGAAAGACTAATGAGTGCTGAAGAATATGAAAATTTCTTAAAGGAGCACAAATAACCTTGGGTGTAATATGGATTTTATTCCTAATACTAATAAGGATAGAGAAGCAATGCTCAAAGAAATTGGATTAAAGAGCATATCCGAGTTATTTAGGGATATACCTGATAGGATTATTTTAAAGGATAAACTAAAGATTCCAGCTTCTATGTCTGAGGTCGGATTATTTGAATTGTTGAAGGGGATAAGTAAGATGAATAAAGTAGATTTCTCTTACTTTATTGGAGCTGGTGCATATAAACATTTTATCCCTTCTGTTGTGAAGCATATTGTAGCTAGAAGTGAATTTTATACTACTTACACCCCATATCAGCCTGAGATGTCTCAGGGGATATTGCAAGCTATATACGAGTATCAAACAATGATATGTAATTTATTTGGTATGGATGTCTCAAATGCTTCATTATATGACGGTGCAACAGCCTTGGCTGAGAGCTGTATAATGGCTTCAAATATTACAAAGAGAAATGAAATACTTGTGTCTAGAGCCATACATCCAGACTATAGACAGGTTGTAAAAACTTACTGTTGGGCACATAACCTTAAATTTGTAGAAGTGGATTATTCTGATGGAGTAACTTCTATAGATGATTTAAAATTAAAGATAAACAAAAGGACAGCCACCCTTTTATTACAGCAACCTAATTTTTTTGGTTGTGTAGAAAATCTTAGAGGAATCTCTGATATTCTACATAGGAATGGAAGTTTGTTAAATGTATGTGTTATTGAACCAACTTCTTTGGGTATATTAAAACCTCCTGGAGAGCATTCTGATATTGTGGTTGGTGAAGGACAAAGCCTTGGTAATCCAGTTAGCTTTGGAGGACCATATTTGGGTATTATGGCTACAAAACATAGATATCTAAGACAGCTTCCTGGAAGGTTAGTTGGTAAGACAACAGATGGAAACGGTAATATTGGATATATACTGACCTTACAGGCTAGGGAACAGCATATAAGAAGAGAGAGAGCCTCTTCAAATATATGTAGTAATGAGGCATTATGTGCTTTGGCTGCTACTGTTTATCTTTCTGCTCTTGGAAAAAATGGGTTAAGAAAACTTGCTGAGTTGTGTTTATATAAGGCACATTATTTGGCTGATAGATTGGAGGAAATAGGTTGTAGTATAGTTTTTGAACAAGAATTTTACAATGAGTTTTTAGTGAAGGTAAAAGATGCTAAAACTGTTAGTAAAAAGCTCTTGGATAGTGGTATACTTGGGGGATTAGATATTGGTGTTTATTATCCAGAGCTAAATAATTGTTTGTTGTTTTGTGTTACCGAGTTAAATACAAAAGAGGAGATGGACAGGCTTGTTGAAATAATAAGAAAATGCAATTGATATTTGAAAAAAGCAGAGCAGGTAGGATAGGAGTTTCTTTACCAGAGTTGGATGTTCCTAAAAGAGATGGTATAATAAGTAAAGATAATTTAAGAGATGAATTAGAATTACCAGAGGTTGATGAGGTAACATTGATAAGGCATTATATAGAGTTGTCAAGAAGAAATTTTGGGGTTGATAATGGTTTCTATCCACTTGGTTCTTGCACTATGAAGTATAACCCTAAGATAAATGAAGATATTGCTAAATTAGAGGGCTTCGTTGAGTGTCATCCATTACAGCCGAATGCGCAGGGTTGTTTGCGATTGATGTATGAACTCGAGAATATGTTATGTGAGATTACTGGGATGGACGCTTTCACTTTACAACCTGCTGCAGGAGCACATGGCGAATTAACAGGACTCATGATTATAAAAGCATATTTTAATGAAAAAGGGGAAGACAGGAAAATAATAATCACACCAGATAGCTCTCATGGGACAAATCCTGCATCTTCTACTATGTGTGGTTTTAGGAATATGACCTTAAAAAGTAACGATAAAGGACAAATTGACTTGGATGAATTGAAAAAGATTATCAACAAAGATGTTGCAGCTATAATGTTAACAATACCAAACACCTTGGGTATATTTGAAGAGCATATATTAGAAATAACAAAGATTATGCACAAAAATGGAAGTCTAGTTTATATGGATGGAGCAAATATGAATGCTCTTCTAGGTGTAACGAAACCAGCAGATATGGGAATAGATATTATCCACCTAAATCTCCATAAAACCTTTTCAACTCCACATGGTGGTGGGGGTCCTGGTTCTGGGCCAGTAGGTGTTGTAAAGACCTTAGAAAGATTTTTACCTAATCCGAGGATTATATTTAAAGAAGGCAAATATAATCTTATTAATAACCCCAAATCAATTGGGAAGGTAAAGTCTTTTTATGGTAATTTTGGTGTTACGGTGAAAGCCTATTCTTATATTAGGGCTGTTGGTTCGGATGGTTTAAGAAAAGTTGCAGAAAATGCTGTTTTGAATGCAAACTACCTAAAAGAGAAATTAAAGGACGTTTATGTGCTTCCTTATAATTCCTTATGTAAACATGAATTTGTCTTAAGTGATGAAGCTTTACCTAATGGTGTTACTACCACAGATATAGCCAAAAGATTGATTGATTATGGAATACATCCTATGACAATATATTTTCCGCTAATTGTTCATGGAGCCATGATGATAGAACCTACTGAAACTGAAAGCAAAGAAACATTGGATTATTTTATCAGGGTAATGGGGAAGATTAGGGCTGAGGCTGAGAATAAACCAGAACTATTACATAATGCTCCGTTTAGTATGCCAGTTGGTAGATTAGATGCTGTTAGAGCTGCTAGAAATCCGGATTTGAGATACTCTTCTAATTAGAATAGTCTGTTTTTGCTTTATTTATCCCAAGAAAGAAAACATTATATTGATGAGGAAAAGTGATAAGAATAAGATTCCTATGTTTTTCCAATATCTTCGTGCTTTTTCTTTGGTGAATATTTTTTCCAATATTACAAGCAACATTCTTCCACCATCTAGTGGTCCCATTGGTGCTAAATTGACTAGACCAATTCCAAAGTTTAAGACATATAGCCAATATAATAATCCCATAAACCATAGAATAGTTGATGGAATGATTTTTCCATATTTGCTGATAAACTCTTTTTTTATTTTAGTATGTTGTTGTACATAAATACCAAGGTATGGTTTGCTTTTGTTGTTGGGATTTTCGGTTAATATCAAGTTGTAAGAGGATTTATTTGTTTCTATTGTTATTTTATCCCCGGGCCTTTTGTTTTCTAGTATTGAAGAAAAATTTTCTAGATAATTTACAGCGATATTGTCTATTTTTTGGATTAATTCATTTTCTGTGATTCCAACTTTTTTTGCTGGGTAGGAGACATTATTTATTACTCCTGTGATTAATACTCCATCTGCTTCAATTATTTTATTTGAGATTGGTATGCTTAACAATATTGTTACACCTATTACTATAAATGCTAACAAAATATTTGAGAACGGACCAGCAGAGAAAACACTTAGCTGTTTTATTGCTTCTTTCTTTCTTAGTTTTTCTTCTTCTGGTTCAACAAAAGCTGCTGGTACAATCGGAATAATAATGCTTAAAAATGCTAATCCACTTGATTTTATTTTTATCCCGTATTTCTTTGCAAAGATACCATGTGAGAATTCATGGACTACTGCAACAATGAAAATCGATATTATCCAATAGAAGAATGGAACATAGAATACACCTCTTGCTTCAACAGGTAATACTATTCCAAAACTAGCTACTGCCTTTGATTTTGTTATTAGTCTATATGTATTCTGAAGCAGTGCAAAGGAGATTAGAAACATCCCTAGGAATCCAATTACAATCGATAAATAACTTATATATTTTATTTGTTTAGAAAACTTTTTTGCAAAGTTTTCCATAAACCTTACTCCAGATTTGGTTTTGTACATGATTACATATATAAATGGAAAGAAGATTTTTTGGATTGTTATCTTCTTTCTTTTTATCAATAGAAATAATACCATCAAGAGAATGAATACAATTACACCTAAGTATTGAATGTTCATTCTATTTTTTTCTTATGGGCCTAAAGGCACTACCACCACATCTCCTGCATTTTACTTTTCCTGCAAGAATTTTGAGGTTTTGACCCCTTATCTTTTGTTTGCACCTTTTGCAAACAAAAACATTACGATATTTTCTTGCTTCTGCTTCTTGGAATTTAGCCATCTTAACCTTGTACAGATTTCATTATTTTTTCATTTAGTATTATCCAGTATAATACTTTTCCACCCTCTACAACCTTCCCATTTAGTTCTTCTGGAATCTTCAAGTCGAATGTTTCATAGGTTTCATTGTCCATCACATTTGCTATGTCTCCACTTATTGATAGGACCTGTGCTGTTTTTTTCTCTATTATTGGTTGTTCTAATTTATCATGAGCAGGCATAACAACCACCCTCTTTTTACCATCTATTATGCCAACTGCGCTTAATCTTACCTTTGCATGACCATGTTTACCTGGTCTTGATACTTGTGTTTCTGTTACTATACAAGCTGCTCCATCTATTACGACATAGTTACCTTTCTTTAGTGAACCAACATCCACTGGTTTTGTAGCCATATCCTATCACCCCTTTGCCGCTAGTTTTATATCTCTCTCTTTCACAGTTTTTCTACCAGCATGGGTTGCAAGTCTCCATGCTCTTTCTGCTATCTCTTCTGCTTTCTCTTCAACAATTTCTTTTAGTGCTACTTTTGCTTTATCGGATACCCTTATATCCGAGCCTCCGACTTTCTTTATTATTTTTTCCATAGCTGCTAAAGGTAATAGTTTTTCTGACATGAAAATCACCTTCTGTTTCTTGTAAGTAAGACTATCTTTATTTTCTGGAAATATGAGTGATATTTAAAACTTTTGATTAAACCCGAATAGAATTTCAAATCTTTTTTTTCTTGCTAGTTTCTTTAGTTTTTTTTCTATTCTTTTGCTGTTTTCAAAGGACCTTTCTTCAATTTTAAATTTTTTTGTGTGATGATAGCATCTGTTACCTACTCTCTTGAATTTGTATTTTTTGTGTAACATTTCATGGTACATAACATAATCAAGAAGTTCTTGTTCTGCATCTCTTAGGACTTTACTTATTGTTATTGTATCAGAACCATACTCATAGGAACCAAGCTTAGAAGTTGAATAATTCCCCCAGACAAGGTTTGGCGTTTCCATTAGACCATAAAAATATTTTTTATTAACTCTGTCAAAAGAGTCTTTTAGTGTTACATCTATTTTTGTTTTTGGAATTGCTATGTGTATTTTTTTTATAAAAATATTATAGAGTTCCATTCTTTGTGTCTTTGTTTTCAATGGTCTTATTTTTTCTCTGAATATCTTTAGCATTAGCTCTTGTATTAGGCCTATCTTTATATCGTCACTGATACTTTTCCATTTCTTGCTTAGTTTAAATTCTAATTTGTTTCCCCTTAAACTTACACAAGCATTGTATGGTTTAAATCTATTGCTATATCTAATGGATGTTTCATATGTTGGTGGTTTACCATATATTTCCTTAAAGGCTTCTGCTATTGTATCCTCCATCGTGCCTTTATTTCATCTCATATCTAAGAATAGCCGCAACTTTTCCAAGATCTCTTAGCTGGATTCCTTCTCTTGTTTCCGTTGATATTATCCTTACTTCTGTACTTACTTTTCTTGCTTCTTCCTCAAATTTTTCAATTTTTTCGTCTTCTAATTTCTCAGAGAGTAACAATATATCTACAGCTCCGTTTTTCAGATGCGTCATGACTTCATTTTCACCATAGCTGACTAGATTCGGTTTCTTTGCCAGTAAGTCAAAAAACCTTCCCATAATCTTTTTTTCTTCTATTATTTCCTCATTACTTAGTACATCTTCACTTTTATCTACAAGTTCTTGTAAACCAAATTCACCAGTATAGCTTAAATCCTTTATTGCTATCACTTTTTTCTTAATTTCGTTTGTAAGGTATCCTCCTTCTATGAACTCGTATTTGGTTGGCCCTGGACCTCCGATTATTATCCCTTTTAGATTTTTATTTTTCAAAAATTCTTCTTTTACATATTCAGCTACTTTTTTGTAATGTTCTTTCGCAGCTCCTTCTCTTATTCTAGCGAATCTGGCAGCAGATTGTCCCCCTGCTTTGAATTTGCCTGGAACCTCAGAATGTGTCTTTCTTATCGGAACTATCGTTTTACCCTTAAGGTATGCTATATCAGCGTCTCTTCTGTCTAGAACAACTAGGCCATAGACCTCTCTTGTTTCTAACATTTCTTCTAAGGGATTAAGAACGAATTGCTTATCACATCTATATATTCTTGTTTTTAGTGGAGCAGGAGGTTCTATACTCCATACCCTAAAGTTTTGTTTTCCTACTTGAGCAGCAACATTACCTGAAAATACAGCTAGACCATTCTCTGGTGTTTTTTTGTATAGTCTAAGATGTTGTATCATCTTTTCTAGAGCGTCAATTACATTTTTTCTTGTAGAAGAATCTTTTATGTTTGTGGCTGTGCTTGATTCTTGTTGTAGATGTTGTATTATCTTGTTGATATTATAACCTTCTGGTATATAAACACTAACTAATTCTGTATGGCGTCCTTTATATTGAGAAAGTTCCCTTATGAATTTTCTGAGTTTGTATTTTTGTTGTTCTGTTACGCTCATATTATCTTGAGAGAAAGAGGAATATTTATAAAGGTTTTTCTTGATTAATAAATTCCGTTAAATTTATAAATCGTTTCTATTTTCTAAAGGAGAGTGGGGCTATGGGGTAGCTTGGAATATCCTTTCCGCTTTGGGTTAGAGTTGTCTAAAAAAAAGCGGACGACCTCGGTTCAAATGTCGTTAATCAAAGTTAGCGACTGAATATCCGAGTAGCCCCATTTGAATATTTTTCAACAGAACAATGTAAAAATGGTAGAAACAAAAAAATTAGGTTCTATAAGAAGATTTGGGGCTCGTTATGGTAGGACGGTAAAGCACAGATTCGGTAAAATAGAATCGGAACAAAGAAAAAGACATAAGTGTCCCTATTGTTCCTCTGTTAGTGTGAAGAGATTGGCCATTGGCATATGGGAGTGTAGGAAATGTAAATCTAAGTTTACCGGTAAGGCTTATTCTGTTACCGAAAAGATATCTTTTAAGGAGGAGGGATCCAAAGAAGAACAAAAGAAGGAGGAATAAAATGGTAGAATACAAATGTTTTGATTGTAATAAAAGGGTAAGTAAAGATTATATAAGGAAGAGGGTGAGATGCCCTTATTGTGGTGGCAAGATATTGTTTAAGCCAAGAACTGTTATAACGAAAGTAAAAGCGAGGTAAAAAATGACTGAAATATCTAAAGAAACCCAACAAAAAATAAATCAATTACAGCTGTATGAACAGACGCTTCAGAATATTTTAGTTCAGAAACAACAATTCCAATCACAGCTTGCTGAGATACAGTCGGCTCTTAGTGAGTTAGAAAAAACAAAGGAAGCTTACAAGATAATAGGTAACATTATGGTCTTTTCTAATAAGGAGGATTTAAAGAAAGAATTGAATTCAAAAAAAGAAATGAATGAATTGAGGATAAAGACATTAGAAAAACAAGAAAACCAAATAAAAGAAAAAGCAAAGAAATTACAAGAAGAAGTTTCTGAAAAAATTAAATAAAAATGGATCTAGGTAAGTCTATTGAAGAAGCTGTAGTAATACTAGAGGAGTTAAATAAAGAGAGTAGTCTTCCGAAAAATATTAGAAACAAAATACAGGAAGCTGTTTCTATACTAAAAAGTGATATAGAATTACCAATAAAGGTAAATAAGGTTTTGAGCGAGTTTGAGGAAATTTCCGATGATAATAATCTTGAGCCCTATATAAGGACTCAAATATGGCATGTTGTTTCAATCTTAGAAAAAATTAATCATTAGATTAGCTCTTTTTCTTTTTTTAGATATTCTTCTTTTGTTATTTTCCCTGTTATATATTGAATTTGCAATTCCTTCAGCGGTGTATCAATGTCTTTAATGCTTATGATTATGGCACTTTCTCTTATTTTTGGTTCTTCTTCTATTTTTTCAACATAGCTTTTTCCCCAGTTCATTGTTATTGTGCCTATTATTAGGGAAAATAAGACTAATAGTATCGTTGCTACTAGAGGAGACAATGCTTTTTTATTCATTTTTTTGTATGCTCTTTCTGTAAGAGAAGCATATATATAAATAAACTAATTATTATCATCTCAAGAAAAGGAAATAAAAGACTTGATACTGTAATCAGATTTGCTGTTTCCATAATGTTTATTATTTCTTCTACTATATATACTAGGATTGCTAGGAATAATATTTTCCATGGTTTTATATACACTCCTTTGTTTGATAAGCTAAACAGCCTCAGAAATAAAATAGTGACAATTATCACGAGTGCTAGATTATAATAAGGTGCTACAATACCTAGACAATATCCTATGCTTGACATTTTAATTTTTGTGTATGTTTATCTGAAAAACAATAGCTATAATAATTAATGTAAGTATAACTGTGGGTATAATATGGGTTATATAAGGACTTTCAAATATTCTAAATGCTCTTAGGGCTCCAAAAACCATTTGCATAGCAAAAAAGATCAAAGCAACAGCAAGGAGCTTCCATACTATAATTTCCTTTTTACCCTTCTTTCTACTTAAAATTTTAAAAAGATTAATAGCTATAGTCCCTGCAACTAACGCTAGAAATAGATTTGCTATTTTTAAAATGCCTTCTATATATTTCATAGTCAGATTCCTCTTTTATTGAACTTTTTATTTAAACTCCTATAAAAATTTTGTGATTTAAAGTTTTGAGACTATATTTCTATTGGATCTATGTGGATAAATGCCCTATCAATTTTTTCTATTTTCTCTAATTGCCTAGCTACATTTTTGCCAATTATATGGGCTTCTTGGATTGATAATTTTTTGCTAACATTAATATGAATCTCTACTTGTACGACAGTACCAACATAATGGGCCTTAATATCATGTACTCCTTTTACTCCATCTATTCTTAGTGCTATATCTTTTATTTTCCTTAATAATTCCTTTTTTGGTGCTTCTCCAATAAGAAATTTTAAGTTCTGCATAGCTAATTTGTATCCAGCATATAATATCCATATACCAACAAATAATGCAAATAGGGGGTCTAAAAAATTATAGCCATGATACGAGCCAAGGACCCCTAGTAAGACGGTACTAGAAATTAAGATATCGTTTCTATTGTCAATAGCACTTGCTAGTATGGCAGAACTTTTTGTAATATTTCCAACTTTTTTTGCATATACATACATTGTTGATTTAATAGCTAATACTAATAGCATCACTGCTATAGGGAAAACACTTTTTGTGATTGTTTCCCCATCAAGTAATCTTTCAATAGAAGTCTTGATTACTTCAAACCCTAGAATCCCTGTGAATATTGCTACTACTAAGCTAGCTATTGGTTCTGCTCTATAGTGACCAAATGGGTGTTTTTTGTCTGCTTTTTTATAGGATGTTTTAACAGACAGAAATACTATTATAGATGCAATTATGTCCATGAGTGAATTTAACGAATCAGATATTATAGCAATACTGTTATAGGCTAGTCCTACTATCAATTTTAGTATGAACAATAGCCCATTTCCTATTATGTTCATAATTGTTGCTATTTTGGCTTTTATGTTCATATTTACTACTAGAGTAGTTTTGAAGTTTTCTTTAAAATCTTTTTTAAGTATATGATAATCCTCTCCATTATATTTACATCTGAAAGAGATATTATGAACTTTTTGTTTGTAGTATATTTCCTTCCATTTTTGTCTTGATAGTTTATTGTTAAGATAAATTTGTTCTCTCCAATATCTAATTCTTTCCCATAGAAGTTTATATTAAAGAGCCTATCAACATTTAACTGACTAAGTTTCCATTCACTAAGAAATGGACTAAGTTTTATTGTGATATTGTAGGGTGGGTATTGAGATTTCTTTTTTAATATGAAGGATATTTTGTATTCTCCTTTATAGGCTACTTTCTTTGGGAAAGTAATATTTCTAATCTCTAATGAAGGGGTATCATATACAGTCATATCTAAACTAGAAGATCTGATAAGGTCTTTGTTTTTTGCCGTTATTTTTATTTCTTGTTTTCCTATTTTTTTTGGAGAGAAATTAAAGTTTAAATCTTTCTTTTGTGTGATTCCTAAATCTACTTCTTTGCAATCTTCTTCTAAGCAAACATTTAATTTTTCTATATAAGTATTGCCTGTGTTTTCTATTTCACACTTTATTTTTGATGTTTGATATTCATATATTTCTTTTTCTTTTGTTTGACAGTCCAATTTTATGTTTTTAGAGATGTTTTTTTCTTCTTTTTCTTCTTCTAGTATCTCTTCTATATACTTTAAATCTAATTTTTTTTCACCTTTTCTTGCGTCAAATCTTGTGATAGAACTAACATTTCTTGTTGAGTATATCATAATAGGAAATGTATAGATATATTCCTCCTCTAAGTTTTCATTTACCTTTATAATCCAATAAATTTTTTTTTCTTCATTTGGTTCTAATACGATTGTTTTTATTTCTTTGTCTATCACTTCTATTTCTTTTGGTTTAGATATGGTTAAATCTGTACTTATGTAATAGTCATTTAGGTTTTTTACTTTTGCTTCTATGATATTATAAGAACCAAAATCTATATTATTTCTGATTGCTTTTCCTTCTATAGAGATTGGTTTTAGTGTTTTACCCTTTTTTTCTATTAATTTTGTTTTTATCTCTAACTTTGACATTTCTACTTCTATGTCTGAACCAAACCATTGTAGTCTTGTAGATGGTTCGTCCGGGTCCATACTTTCTTTTAGTTTTATATGCGTAGCATCAACAAAACCAAATTGCCCATATGTTACATCAAAAGGGACCCATCCATATTTTGGAAAATAGACTTCAGCCCAACCATGTGGTCCCCAGCCTTCTTTTGAACTTTCAACATTAGTATATGAAACTCCAGAAATAAATCTTGCAGGAATGCCAAGGGCTCTACATAAGGCTATGAATAGATTTGTCAGTTCATCACATACTCCCTCTTTGTTATCTAGAACCCAGGATGCTTTTTGTGTTGTTTGTCCTGTTGAGGTTGTGAGGTCATATCTTATATTTTCCTTAGTCCATTCTGCTAATTTAAAGACAACAAAATATAAATCATCTTCTCCTTCTATTAATTTTGAAGCAAGCCTTATTATGTTTTCATTGTTTGAGTCTATAGTCTTAGAGGGCTGCGTGTATTTTTTTATTTCTTTTGGTATTTCCGTTAGTGGGAATTTTATTTTTTCTTTTAGTTTTATTATATCGTTAAGGCTTATTATTCTAGAATTAACTTTAAATTCAAGTAATTCTTTTTCTGGTTTATCCCATTTGAATTCTATTACACCTTCTTTTTTTTCTCCTTTAGGATTTGTTTTTAGCACTAAAACTTCTTGCTGGGATGAATCTTGTGGTACAAGCGATAGATTTACTGAGATATATTCTACTCTAAAGTCAGGGCTTTTTTGGATCAGTCTTAAAGAAGAAGAAATATCTAACTCTACTGTTAAAGACTCAGAGTTATAAATCCAATCCTGTGCAGAAATAACAGGAATTATTAATAAGAATAATAATATTAAAAATTTTTTCATTTTTATAGAATTAATATTTTTTGTTTATAAGTTTTTTGTTACCTAAGTAGTTTTTCAAAAAACGCCGCGGCTGGGATTTGAACCCAGAAGTCCTTTCGGACACGAGATATCTGCGGAGGAATCATAAGCACTTAGTTGTGCTTAGCAATCTCGCGCAGTACCAGATTGCACATAAAATGGAAGCACCACTCTATGTTGTGCCACCGCGGCATACTTGCATACTTGTTTAGAATTTTTTGTGACTATTTAAAACTTTTCGTTAAGATTTTATATGGCTATTTCCAATAGTTTTATAAATAATAATTCTTTTCTGTCTTTGTTAATAGCGGAGTGGGGCAGCCAGGAGACCATTAAGGCCTGTATGCCCGATGGGCTCATAAGGCTCGGAAATTGCCTCAGAGACCCATAGGTCGATGGTTCAAATCCATCCTCCGCTATTATGCTATCTATGTTTTACTTTTTAGCATTAGAATTCTTTGTTGGTTTTTTATTCTTTTAGTTTATGCTTTACTTCTTTTTCAATATTTGTGAATACTTTGTGTAAGGCTTTTGTTAGATTCCAATCACTCTCTTGAGCTTCAAAGTTTCCTTTTGTAGTTGTTAGCTTAACCCTAAAATCCCATTTTTTTCTTTTTCCACCTTTAGAGTGGACTTTAACATGTACCTTTAGAGATATTATGTTCTTTATCTTCTTGTTGATTCTTTTGTAGTGATTGCTTATTACTCTCTCAATCTTTTCCTTTTCTATTTTTTCTTTGCCTACTACTTGTATTGTTGGCATTTTGACTTTTTTAGTAGTCTTTTTGTTTAAATTAAGTGTAGCAAATTTACTCATTTATATAGATTGTGGATTTCTAAAACAAAATTTAAAATATTAGCTATTATAATCTTCTTAGAATGGTAGTTATTTGTGGAATTGATGAGGCTGGCAGAGGTCCCGTAATAGGACCTATGGTGATAGCAGGAGTTTTATTAGATGAGAAGGACATAAAGAAATTAAGGAAGATTGGGGTAAAAGATTCTAAGTTATTATCAAGGGAGAGAAGGGAGGCTCTGTTTGAGATGGTAAAAAGAATTGTAAACGCCTATGAGTTTATTATTGTAAGTCCGAGAGAGATTGATATGGCGGTAGAGTCAAAACAAATGAACTTGAACTTGTTGGAGGCACATAAAACAGCTGAGATTATTAATAAACTTAAACCAGATAAAGCAATAGTAGATAGCCCTTCTGTTAATCATAAAAGCTACTCAGACTATCTTAAGAGATTGATAGTCAATAAGGATATTAAATTGGAATGTACCCATAAAGCTGATGTGAGGTATCCTCATGTTGCTGCAGCTTCAATTATTGCTAAAGTAATCAGGGATAGGGAGATAGATAATATGAAGGAGAAATATGGAGATTGTGGCCCAGGTTATATGTCTAACCCTATAACGAAGGATTTCTTAGAGAGAAACTGGAAAAAATATCCTGAGATATTTAGGCATAGTTGGATTTCTTATAAAAATCAAAAAAATAAAACTTTTCAGAGAAACCTAAGTGATTTTTAGTTTTTGTTAGGATTCTAACAAAAAATTTTTAAATATGGTGGTTCTTCTGTTGATTTAAAAATGGAGAAAACAGAGTTTATATGGTTTGATGGTAAATTGCTTCCCTGGGATGAGGCTAAAATCCATGTTTTATCCCATACATTACACTATGGTGCAGGTGTTTTTGAAGGTATTAGGTTTTATGAAACCGAAGAAGGACCTGCTGTATTTAGATTGAAGGAGCATATAGAAAGATTGTATTATTCTGCTGGAGTATTGAGAATGAGAATTCCTTTTTCTAAGGAGGAATTTATTCAGGCTGTTAAAGAGCTTGTTAAGGTTAATAAATTAAAATCAGGTTATATAAGACCAATCTGTTTTTTTGGGTATGGTAAGATGGGTTTAAACCCAGAAGGCGCTCCTGTTAGATGCGCAATAGCGGTTTGGCCATGGGGTAAGTATTTAGGAGAGGGGGCTGTTAGGGTTAAAACATCAAGCTATACTAGAATCCATCCTAAAACTACTAAGGCGGATGCAAAGATATGTGGTCATTATGTCAATAGTATTTTTGCTTCAATAGAGGCAAAAGAGGCAGGTTATGATGAGGCTTTATTGTTAGATTATATGGGCAATGTTGCAGAAGGACCAGGCGAGAATATCTTCATAGTAAAAAGTAACACTTTAATGACGCCTCCGCTGGGTATGATTCTAAGCGGAATTACTAGGTCTTCTGTAATTCAATTGGCAAGAGATCAGGGCATTAATGTAGAGGAAAAAGTAATTACTCTGGATGACATATACAGTGCAGATGAGGCTTTCTTTACAGGAACAGCTGCTGAGATAACGGCAATAGAATCATTGGATGATAAAAAAATAGGAGAAGAAGCACCAGGGCCAATTACATCTAATCTGAGAGATTTATTTTTGAATGTAGTTAATGGAAGGGATGAAAGGTATAGAGCTTGGTTGACCTATATTGATTAGCTTTCTGTGTTTTTAATCCTATGAAAACAAAAAAATTTATATCTTTATTATTTTCTTTTACATTTAATGAAAAAAAGAGGTCAGGTAAGCTATTTTGTTTTGGTTGGTGTTCTATTGTTGGTATTTTTCTTTTCTCTTAATTATATCAGGAATGTTTCTTTGGAAAGAGTAAAGGTGGATTCGGAGTTAGTAAATGAGAAGAGATTTGAGAAAAAGCCATTGGATAGATATGTTATCAGTTGTATCGATATTGTTAGCTATCCTATTATTAAACTTCTAATGGAACAAGGAGGGACTCTTAATTTATCAGAAAAAGATTTTGTTTGGTATTACAATGAAAAATATAGGTACTTCTGTTATAATCAACATACTCATGGTTGTGTTAATGCTATTTTTTTAAGGCAAGAAATGGAAAAAGAGCTTCAGAATAGAATAAAGCAAGGGCTTGAGAGCTGTATAAATCTTGATGTCTTCAGAGAAAAGGGTTATAAAGTAGACACTGGCACTTTAAATGTAACGGTCAGAATTGGTGTTGAAGAAGTAAGAGTAATCTTGGATTATCCTATAACACTAAAGAAAGCTGGTTCAACGATAAAACAAAGTATGTTTAGTTCTAATATAGATATTCCTCTAGGAAAATTGTATGCTCTTGCTAACGAGATTGTAAATAGTGAAATAGAGTTTGGATTTTTTGATCAGAATGATTTTATGATGAAACATGGAGCCCATATATTGATTGAGAAACACAGGCCTTACCCGGACATAGTTTATAAATTAACTATAATTGGTAGAGAGAATTATTCATTTTTGTTTGCTTTACAGGGAGAGGATACAGTTAGCTTATTGCCCAATTTGGAGCAAACTCGTCTGGTTTATGGTTGTTGTTTTAATAGTTATGATGGATTTTGTTTTAAGAACGCACCAAAAGAAGAGTGTGAGAAGAAAGGAGGGACTTATAATCCTAATACAGAATGTATCTGTCCAGCAATCGGTTTAGATTATGGCGATAGAGAATGTGGAGATGGAGGTTGTAAGGATTGTGTAGCTACTTATGAACATGAGACAAAGTCGTTTACTGGCCCTCCAAGGAGACATGGAGAGTCATGGTGTGCTTATGATAGTATAGTGGAATCAAAGAGGGGGCATGGGGGGATGGATTATGTTGGTGGTAGACACTATAGACATATGTGCATTAATGGAAAGGAATATGTTGAGGAATGTAGAGATTTCAGAGAGGAATTATGTACGGAGAAGAATATAAATGGATTAAGTAAAGCCATGTGTAGACCGAATAGGTGGCAAGATTGCTGGTTATGTAAGACAAGGGAATGTTGTGAAAATTCAAGTGTGAGAGATTGTAAGTGGTCAGATTTTCTTTTTAGACCACTCCCTGGTATAGACTATAGTGATGTATCTAGGTGCTACCCAAAGGTTCCGCCAGGGTTTAGATTTTGGGAAGGGAATGGAGAAGAGGTTTGTAATATAGCAACAAATTATGCATTATGTGATGATTTCAGTTGTCCTAATGTCTGGGTTGACCATTCAGCATTGTATTGTTATTTTCAGGGGGATTGTGGTAATTATAGAAATATTGCAGACAGACTAACAAAGGAAGGCTTTTTTAATTCTGATCCAACCGATTCAGTAAGAGACTATGTTTATCATCAAGACGGATTAAATAAAAATCCAGCAGAAATAGGTAGGAGTCCACTTCATCTTGATTTGTACAAGAGGAAGAGGGATAGTAAAAAAGTGGAATTTCCTATGGTCATGGAGAGATTACCTTATCTTTTAAGTGCTGCTTTTAATTATCTTGATTATATTTCAGATTTATCTATATCAGATTTTATTAATCCTTTTAAAGAACCACCCGAGATAAAGGTCTTAGACTATTCTTTTTGTTCATTGTGGAGTGCCCCCTATGGGGGTGAGGATTGTTATTTATGTGATGAGGATCCTTTGGAGCCATGTACGGAATATAAATGTAAAAGTTTAGGACAGCTTTGTAGGTTTGAGCTGGTTGATGGTGTTGGTAGGTGTTTTCCATTTAATACTGATGACAAAGAAGAACCAGAAATAGATTTTAATACAGATGCCTTAAGCCCAGGGTATAGGGCTTATAGGGCTAGGTTGAAGATTCTAGATAAGTCAATTGATGGTTATGAGATTGAACCAGCCATTAAACCATATGCGCCATTTAAATTTGGAATAAAAACTAACGAGCCAGCTAAATGTAAGTTGGCTTATTTACCTAATATAAGCTACCGGTTTTTGCCATCTGTTTGGTTTGATAAGCCAACATTTAGTTTGACTCATAATATGACTATAAGGTTGCCTGCAGGTCTGGTTATACCAGAGAGGGTGTACTATTATTTGAATATCACAGCTATTGTAGATTTAATCGGAATAATAGATGATTTGCAAGCTGCATATAGAAGTTATAGGGCATCATTGGAGGATGAATTAGATTTATACGAGTATTTCACAGGAAATGACATACTAAGCACAGCTGACTTCTTTTTTGCAATAGTTATGAATATTGTAAATAAATATTCTCATTTATTTCCTTATATCAAGGAGTTGTCTAGGATTTTACTTTCTGCTTTTGAACAAAATACTTATTATTTTTTTGTAAGGTGCAAAGATATGGCAGGGAATGAGAATACTGAGGATTTTTTTATAAAATTTACCATTAATAGGACGGCAGCTAATATAGAGCCACCCCTTATTTTAAAAATAGTTCCAGAGAATAATTCTATTTTACCTAAGAATACAAAGCAAGTTAGTCTTAAATTGTATGTAAATAAACCATCAGAGTGTAGGTATAGTAATTATGATGTGGATTATGCCTATATGCAAGGACTATTGGAATGTCCAATTTCATCTTATAAGATAAGCCCTGTTTTAGGAGGCAGCTATGAGTGTACTGGTGAAATTCCATTTTCTGGTAATAATCTTAAGTTGTATTTTAAGTGTAAAGATAATCCCCCCAAAAGGAGGAAATATAAGTTATATTTGGTCAATTCTACTTCATTTAGTATGAATAAGTCAGTTAATATGGGTATTAGTAGGAATAGGGAGCTTTTTCATAGGTATTTCAATTTGACACCACCAAATATTATTGCTGCCGATGGAGATTTATTGAATTCAAATTATGCTGTGAATTATAATACTAGCAATGTTACTCTTATAATGTATATTGATGATGATATGCAGTGTAGGTTTTCAAGCGATAAAGAACATTTTGAAAAGATGCAAGGTTCATTTAGTCAGTGTGAAGGGTCTGATAAGTTCGATATAGGTGCTTTTTATTGTAATACAACTATCCCTTTAAATTTTACTGATTTAAGCATAAATATTGAATGTAAGGATACTACTTATATTAGAAGAAATGAAAATAAACATTCTTTTGTTTATAATTTGTTAAAAGAAAGATGATCTGGTTTATTTTTTTCAAGGAACTCTTTAACTCTTAGGTTTCCGGTTGGTCTAGCTTCTTTTCCAAGCGTATAATAAATTTTTTCAGCTTCAGAACCCCATGAGAAGTTCCCCTTTTCTTTTTCTATTTTTTTTATTTTAAATTCACCTAAGTTTAACCCTTTTTTGAGGTGGTAATATATCACCCTCATCGTGACAGAAGGGAATATTTTGTTGTATATTCTATGAATGTTGTATCCATATCCTTCTCTTAGGAAGTATAAAATCTCAATAATATTCTGTCTTATTTGGCTTTTTGGAGGTCTACCTCTTCCCATAGGCTTATGGGATATAATCTTTCTTTATATACTTTTTGTGATTATCTAATTGTTGTGAAAATGATAATTTTTTATATTTGTCTTTTATTTTTGTCTGTATGGTATATGTGTTTTTGTTGTCAAAGGAAAATCTGGATTTATCTAAAGAAGAGGTTTTGTCCTTGTTAGATGTAACAAGGTATAGGTTGATTAATAACTTGTTGTTCTTAGAGACAGATAATATAGATGAAGCCAATAGATTATCTTATACAAAGAGAATATATCGGCTTTTGTTTGAAACAACTTTTGGTGATTTGTTCTCTGATATAAAAAATTTTGATTGGGAACCCATTTACAAAAAAAATTTTTGTGTGAGGTTCTATAGATTGGAGAAATCTATGAAAAGAATAAGCGAGAGTAAGCTTGGGGAGCTTATATGGAATCAACTCAGTACACCCAAGGTTAATCTTAAGGACCCAGAAACATTAATTGAGTTTTTTTCAACGAATAAAAGGATTTATGTTACAAGACTTATTATGGAGATAAAACATGATTTTGAATCTAGAAGGGCACATAAAAGACCAGAACAACATCCAACTGCCTTAGACCCAAGATTAGCAAGAGCTTTGATTAATCTGTGCGGTGCTAGGGGCGAGGTTATGGACCCATTTTGTGGTGCCGGGGGAATTCTTATTGAAGCTGGTTTGATGGGATTAAGGCCTGTTGGTTATGACTTGTATGATGAGATGTTAAGAAGAGCGAGAGTGAATCTTGACTTTTTTGGTATAAGGGATTATAGACTATTTAACGGAGATGCGCTCAGTATAAAAAAAAGATATGATTTTGTTGTAACTGATTTACCATATGGATTGAATACATCAATTTGGGTTAGCGAGGATGGAAGAAACAAAAAAATATCTTTGAAGCAAGATGGTAAAAATGAAAAAATAAAAAATCTAGAAAATTTTTATTTTAGATTCCTAAGAAATTTGAGAAGGATCTTAGGCAAGAGGGCAGTAGTTTTATTTCCTCATTATGTTAAATATAGGGAATTAGTAAAAAAAGCTGGTTTTAATATAAAAAAAGAATTTTCACAATTTGTTCATAAAAGTTTGACAAGAAAGATTCTTGTTTTGTCTTAGCTATTTTTTTAGTTTTTCTTCTTCTTCCAGTACTACTAATGTTGTCTTGATAACAGAGTCTGGAGCAACAGAAACTGAATCTATCCCGCACTCTATTAAGAATCTAGTAAATTCTGGTATTGATGCAGCTTCACCACATATGCCTATTTTTTTCTTGTTTGATTTTGCTTTTTTTATTACACTATAAACGAGACTCTTAACGGCGTCATTTCTTTCATCATAAACATGACTCACTAACTCAGAATCTCTGTCTAGTCCAAGTGTAAGTTGTGTTAGGTCATTAGTTCCAATGGAGAATCCATCAAAGATATCACAGAACTCATCTGCTAGTATTACATTAGATGGAATCTCACACATGACATATACCTCTAACTGATTTACTCCTCTTTTTAGTCCATTTTTTTCCATCTCCTTTAGAACTTTTTTTCCTTCCTCTATTGTTCTGCAAAAGGGTATCATAAGCTTTACATTTGTTAAACCCATTTCTTCTCTGACCTTTTTCATAGCTAGGCATTCCAGTGCAAAAGCATCTTTATACTCTTCAGAATAATATCTTGATGCTCCTCTCCAGCCAATCATTGGATTACTTTCTTTTGGCTCAAAAAGGTTCCCCCCTATTAGGTTTGCATATTCATTGCTTTTAAAGTCACTAAGCCTTACTATAACATCTTTTGGATAGAAAGCCGCAGCAATCATCGCAACTCCTTGGGCTAGTTTATCTATAAAGAATTTCTTTTTGTCTTTATATCCGTATGTCAGCTTTTCTATCTCTTTTTTTATATTTTCATTCTTAATTTTATCAAAATTGATTAGTGCTTTAGGATGGATTTTTATGTATTCATTGATTATGAACTCTTCCCTTGCTAGTCCAACTCCGTCATTGGGTATAAAACTTAATTCAAACGCCTGTTCTGGATTCCCTATATTCATCATTATTTTTGTTCTTGGCCTCTTAAGATTCCTTAGGTTGTGCTTCTTTATTTGGTATGGCAGTATTCCATCATAAATGAATCCTTCTTCGCCCTCAGCACAGCTTACTGTTATTTTTTGACCGTTTTTTATAATAGAAGTGGCATTATTTGTTCCTACCACACAAGGAATTCCAAGTTCTCTAGAGACTATGGCAGCATGGCATGTTCTGCCTCCTTTATTTGTTACTATTGCTGAAGCAATTTTCATTATAGGTTCCCAATCTGGATCTGTAATATCTGTAACTAGTATATTTCCTTTATCAAATTTATCTATTTCTTGTATATTCTCAATTATCTGTGCTTTACCTTGTCCTATTTTTGAACCTATGCTTCTTCCAACACAAAGAATCTTACCTCTCTTTTTTAGGATATACTCTTCTAGGATTGTTCTATCTTTCTGGCTTTGTACTGTTTCTGGTCTTGCTTGCACAATGAATAATTTTTTTGATTTGCCATCTTTTGCCCATTCCATATCCATTGGTCTCTTATAATACTCCTCAATAATGCAAGCCCATTTAGCTAGTTTTAATATTTCCTTATCTTCCAGAACAAATTTTTTTTGTTCTTTTTCGGTTGTTTCAATATTTTTTACAGAACTTTTAGCACCCTCTGGGGTATAAATCATTTTGATTTTTTTGTCACCTATTACTTTACTTAGTATTGGTTTGAATCCTTTTCTTAGAGTAGGTTTGAATACATAGAACTCATCTGGATTTACTCTACCCTGGACGATATTTTCACCTAGACCATAAATACCGTTAATTAAGACCACATCCCTGAATCCTGTTTCTGTGTCAATAGAAAACATTACCCCAGAACATGCTAAGTCACTTCTTACCATTTTTTGAATACCAATAGATAAGGCTACCTTGAAATGGTCAAACCCCTTATCAATTCTATAGTGAATCGCTCTATTTGTGAAAAGTGAAGCAAAACATTTCTTACAAGCGTCAATTAATGCTCCTTCTCCCCTTATGTTTAGGTATGTTTCTTGTTGTCCTGCAAAACTTGCATCAGGTAGGTCTTCTGCTGTAGCAGAACTCCTTACGGCTACATCTGTATTTCTTCCATATATTCTACATAGCTTTTTATAGGCGTCTGTTATTGAAGCTTTTAGGACTGGGGGAAATTCAGAGTTTATGATTAGTTGCCTTGCTTCTTCACCCCACTTAGCTAGGCTTTTAACACTTTTTATGTGGATGTTTGACAATATTTTTCTTAGTCTTTCTTTTATTCCAGCTTCTTCTAGGAAATAGTTATATGCGTATGAGGTTATAGCAAATCCGTTTGGGATATTTACTCCTTTTTTTGTTAAGTTTCTATACATTTCACCTAAAGAAGCGTTTTTGCCCCCCACTAGAGGCACGTCATTAATACCTATTTCATTAAACCAAAGAATAAATCTTTTGTTTTTTTCCATCTATCTCCCTCTTTTTTCTTTCCTAGTTTTCAGTCTTTTTTGTTATTTAAATCTTTTGATTTTAAATTAGCGATTCTTTATCTAATAAAAACAAAAATATTTATATATTGTTTCTTTATTCTCCGATCTAGGGCTGGGCATTGTGGGGATTTTGGAATTGATTGTTCCAAAACCATAAACGTAGCTCAGCCTGGGAGAGCGCTAGACTGAAGTTCCTATGATCTGTTGAGGCTTTGGGCCAATGAAGAATGGAGATCTAGGTGTCCCGGATTCAAATTCCGGCGTCCCCATTTTTAAATTTTTAATATAGTTCTTGTTAAGTTATCTCCATAGTACCGACTCCGACTATCGCTGTTGCTATAAAATTGAATATTAGCATTATAATAGCAGCTATTACGCAATATAGTAGAGCAGATCTTGTTAGGTTTTTACCTAGCATGTATCTTTCGTTGAGTTTATCAGTGCCATTTTGAATCCCGTTTGCTAATACAGTTAGTATATATGTAATCTGTATGACATAAATACCAACTACTATCTGAAAGTAATAGGTTGGGACCCCTTCACTGACTAGCTGCCCTACTAGCATACTACTGCTGCTTATTCCCTCTGTCTGCAGAGCACTAAATTGCTTCATTTGTATTGAGAGTTTACCTAAAATACTTGTTACCATTGATGTAATACCTATTACTATTCCTGCTATAGTAGGAGTCAGAAATTTTATTTGGGATGTCATTGAGGATATGACATCTGCCATCAGGTCTCGTAATCTTTCATTTACTTTGTGCATCTCTCTTACGTATCTTGAAATGTTTATTAATGCAATTGCAGCTATCTTTGGTCCTTTTTTTATTGATTCAATTAGTACCTTCATTGAGCTTTCTATTAGGTTTGAGGGGAAATATACCAAGGCTCCATATTTTGGATGAAATATTGCTTCTGGAACACCCATACCAATTTTTTTTATATTTCTACTGACTAGACTAAAGAAATCTCCAGAAATTGTTCCTTTCATACTTGTTGCTACTTTTTCAAACACGGTTTCTGCAGGCAATCCATCACTAAGTCTATTTCCTAATTGAAAAAGTCCAGAAGCAAACTCTTGTTCAAGGGTTTCTGTTTTTTTTCTTATTTGTAGCAAGTTTTTTGAGATAAGTCTGAAATAAGTGCCAAAACCAACTCCAAAGGCAAGCGTGACAAATAAGCTAAGTATGGAAGAACCAAGACCGAAGGGCCCTTTTGTTTCCCCGTTTATTTCTCTGTAGTCTAATAGGCAGTATTCTCTTAGGCAGGTAGAGGACTCATCTATTTCTCCAAGCCCAATATTTGTTTCGTCTTCAATAAATAAATGAAGTATTATTGGTGATATACCTATAATAAAGAGTAAGGAAAATACTATTCCACTTATTACCAATGGATTTATTCTTATCTCTGATTTTCCTATTCTTATTATAATGTTTTTGTATTTTCTGAATTGAGGGTACTCACTAATATCCGTGTTTCCATACCCAGATGGCCTTTTTGTTAGTATTGTTTTTCCTAGATAATAAACTGTTATTGGTAGTGCTATGTTATACAAAAGGGCTATATAATACCATCTTACTTCTGAGAGAAAGCTTACGACTAAAGGTAGTATTACCAGGCCTAGAATTGGTAATATTATTCCTAACATGTGTAACATAGTAATAGGTGATTTCAGATTTTGAGCGTAATGTAGCATTTTTTCATAAGTTTCACTTAATATAACATCTAATGACTTATCTAGGGTAGCTAATCTTTTTTCTTCATTTCCCTCCAACAATGACGCCCCTATAAGATGAAATGACTCTATGAATTCATTGTTCCAGTTTTTCCATGTTTGCAGATATGCTTCTAACGAGTCTTTTATTGTAGAATATCTTTGTGTTTGAACATCCCATAGGACTTTTTTGAGGTCTAGACTTAATGGAGGTGCTATGTGCTCTGAAGCAAAACGAATTGCTAATTCTAAATTGGATGTGTGTCTCATGTAGGTTACCACGTAGAATATACATAGAACCATTTGGTTTGATGCCTTTAAACGCCAGTTGTTAGCAAGAAATATTGGTATGTTTCCTAGTGGTTTTATTATTGATATTCCTAAGATAATAAAGAAAAATGGGAAAAAAATTGAACCTAGAAAGATTATTGAAATAAGTGAAGAAAATAAGATGATAAAAAATGGTATCACAATTGCAAATGAGGTTGCACCAGTTGGTGTTATATTTAGGTGGCATATGTTTATTGCTTCTTTTAGTTTGTTTGCTTTATTTTTTTCTGGTGTTATTTTTACTAGCTTTTCACTGAAGTTACATAGTTTTTCATATAGTGTTAATTTGGCAGGCATATATGCTTTTTTGAATTCTTGATATTCCCTAGAACTAATCTTCTCCTGTTTTTTTTCTATTTTTGTACCTAATTCTTCTTGCAGCCTTTTCTTATATTTTTCTATTAATCCCCTCACAATTTCTTCATTGGTCATTTAATCTCAAATCTTTTTTTCTTTAGACTTCTTCTTAGCCATTCATTCCATTCAAAAAAGATTCTCTTTGAGTCCAAGACACCTGCTTCTTCCTTTATTTTGTCACTTATTCTATGGAATTCATCGTTGCATGCTATGACAAACGGGGCTTCTAGAATATCTAGCATATTGTGTTTGATTGCATGATTTACTAATGTTTCTTTTATTTTGGCTCTTAGCAGTATATTGTCCCAAACCATATCCCAGTTCCCAGCCCATTCTTTTACATTGCCAGCTATTGATTTTATGATTTCACTTTCTCCATTTATTAAGTCATCTGAGGGTTGTAGCTCGTCACTTTTGCTGTTATATTTCATTATATCTGAGAATCCATTCTCGAGTAGCGGGTCGTTTTCCCAATGTTTTCTTACTTCTGTTATTTGTGTTACTCTTCTCCATCTGTGTAATCCATCAGCAGACCTTACAGGATTTGCTACTACTATTATGTCTGTAGCTTTGAATGATGTCCTTGGTACTTCTAAGTCATTAACTACTCTGTCAAATACACCGTATGGAGAGTCTCCATGTATAGTTCCTGCCACTACATTTGCTAATGCACCAACACGCATTGCTTCGTACAGTGCTCTTGCTTCGGTACTTCTAACTTCTCCTACGATTAGGCATGAGTCTCCCATTCTTAACGTTGTTCTTATTCCTTCATCTGCAGGAACTTCTGTTGTTCCACTGGTCATTGATGCTGCTACTTTCATTTGTTGGATATTATAGCCTAGTTTTCTTAATGCAGGAGCAGGGAGTTCTAGTGTGTCTTCAATTGTTATTATCCTATATTTTCGCATAATTTCTGTAAGGAGGGCTCCAAGAAGTGATGTCTTTCCTGCTGACCGTGTTCCTGCTATTAGTATTGTTCTTGAACCATCAATAAGAAAGCTAAGAATCCCTGCTGCTAATGGATTAATCATTCTATTATGTATAAATAATGGCAAAGTCCATGGCTTTGCTCTGTGTCTGCGAAAGGCATAAGCTAATCCAGTGGGGTTTAAGGGAGAAGTTATTGCAGCAACCCTAGCTGTAGCCCCAGGCAGTATTAATTCTGTGTCTAAGACAGGATTAGCTTCGTCTAATGGTCTTCCGGAAAGCATTCTGAGTTTTGATGCCCAAGAATCTGCTTCTGGAATTGTTGGGATTATGTTTGTTTTGCAGTCTCCGAATTCTTCATGGACTATAAATATTGGAATTTCGCCCATTGGGGAATTTATCGTTATGTCTTGTATCTTTTCATCTTGAAGCAATACTTCTATTAAACCAAAACCAACTGTATAACGGACTAATATATTTGTTAATTCATTAATGTCTTTTTCATTTAGCCTTATTTTTTTAAATTCAGCTAGCTCTTCTATTAAATCACGGCCGATATTAGAGAAAACAGACCTCATCCTCTCTGGATCTACAAATTCGCTTTTTTTTGGTTTATATTCAGCCATTATTTTTCTTGCTGTGTCTAGTATTTCATATTTTTCTTCATTTAATCTAAATTCTGGAGGGATTATGTGGTAGAGGTATTGAATTGTATCTGGTAGTTTGAAGATGGTGACCTCTGTTGAACCGACTGTGTATGAGTCTAATTCTTCCCCCTCATCAGGATATTTTGCCATCAATTTTGTAAATAGAAAATCTGGTTTTATTATTGGGCTGAATATTTGTCTGTAAATGTTTCTATCACCTATTTTATATCCTGCTATGTTTGGTTTGGCTATGGTGATCAGTTTTGTTTTATCTAGAAGATTTATCAGTGTTGTTAGAATAGACATATAATTTTTCTCGCATAACTTACATCTAGAATCAATTGCTTTTTGCAATCTTATATTCTCCTCTCTTAGGATTCTTTTTAGTTCTACATAAGCACCAATAGGGTCTGATCTTAGAAGGTTAGATATTATATTTTGGACATCGGCATACCATTTTCCAACACATTTTGTACACTCTTTATTGTAAATGAACGCACTATAGTTAAATATTTCTTTTTGTTTTGTTAACCTTTTATAGAGATTTGCTATTTCTTGGATTAGAATCGCTTGTGGATAGTCATATTCATAGTTTCTTTTTTGAGAATAAGTAATCTTTGTAATATTTCCAACCTCGTTTATTATATCACATGTTTTTTGCATTGTTTGCGGGTCATCTTCTAGAGACGGAACCCTTGTATAATTTTCGCAATTAATTTGTAGAATTCTGTCTTCTCCTTGGGTTATTACTTCATAATCAAATGGTTTTTTATTAAATAAAGCCATAATCTATCACGCTCTTTTTTAGTGATGGTTTTATTTGTTTTTTACTTCATCTTTTTCTTTGAGCATACTTATTGCGATTTCTATGAGATGTGATTTATTCCTAAATCTTGTTTTGTCTTCTATTTTTTTGTTTATCCATCTTATAAGTTCTTCATCAATTGTAGCTGAAATTGGTTTTTTGCCCATCTTTTTGTATATTATAAAATGTAGTTTATAATACTTTCTATTATAATCTATTATATAATATATTTTATAATATAATACTAGTAAGAATCAAGGATATCAAATCAGAATAGGGTTTGAAAGCTTTTTTTGTGGTAGTTAAATAATATAATTTAACACTCCAGAGATAAAGTGGTATCCATCAAATCCTGGGAATGGAAGCATATTGAAAATAAACAGGAGCATATTCAGTCTGCTGAATGGTATTATGATGTGATAGTATTTTTTATTTATTAGGTTGTGTTTGATTACCATCAAAGAAAAAATCCAAAGGAGAAGATTTACAAGTGGACCTGCTATTGCCACTATGGCTGATTCCAGCGGTGGTAATGGAGTATGGCTTACATAACCGCCTACAAAGAATAATATTGGGAATCTCATCAGTTTAAGTAGTATAATAAGTATATACCAAAAGTATGGGGCATGCAATGTTGCTATTGCACCGAAAGCGATTGCCGAGAATTTATGAGCTAGTTCGTGTAATACTATTGCTGGTGCTGCTATTATTGCCCCCGATTTTATATTTTCCAATAATGGGTTTTTGTAATACTCTAGTGGGTCATAGCTTCCTGTTGGTTGCTTTTTAAACACATCTGAGAAAATGTAACCTATTGCAAATGTCATTATTATTATATCAATTATTTCTTGTATTGAGATAAACATTTTTATAAAGTTTTTTGCTGGTAAATAACAAAAATAGATTTTTTTATAAATCTTTATAAAACTTGTCTTTTTTATTGTAATAAGGTTTTTATTTGAAGGATAGGTTTAAATAATCCTAGTTTTCACTTATAGGAATAAGTGTAAAATGAGGTTGTCTGGGCTTAGTACTAGGGAAGCTGAAAAAAGATTAGAAGAATATGGTAAGAATGAAATAAAGCGATTTTATAAGCCCAATCCACTGAAGATACTCATATCTCAATTTACTTCTCCTTTGATTGTTATTTTGATTATTGCTGCCATAGTTTCTTCTTTGATTGGTTTTCTTCCTGGGCAGGAAGCTAGTATTTTTGATACAATTTTGATTTTGTTAATTGTATTTATTTCTGGGCTTTCTGGTTTTTTTCAGGATTATAAGGCTGAAAAGACAATAGAGGCCTTACAAAGAATGTCTGTTCCTAAGGCGAAGGTTATTAGGGATGGAAAAGAAATGCAATTAGATGCGACAGAGATTGTTCCGGGGGATTTGATTTTAATTGAGTCTGGCGATGTGGTTCCTGCAGATGCAAGATTAGTTGAGTCTTTTGACTTAAGGGTTGATGAGTCTATATTAACAGGAGAATCTATAAGCATTAAAAAAGAAGAAGGTGACGAGGTGTTTATGAATACATTCATTAATACTGGTAGTGCAAAGGCAATCGTTTTAAGAACTGGTATGAGGACAAGAGTAGGAGCTATTGCTAGAAAACTTCAAAGTTTAAGAGAAGAAAAAACACCATTTCAGCGTGAATTATCAAGGTTAAGCAAAAAGATAGCCTTTGGTATTATAGGTATAGTATTGGTAATCCTTTTTGTTAGTTTATTTAGATATAGTCTCTATTTATCTTTTCTTACAGCAATATCTTTGGCTGTTGCTGCTATTCCTGAGGGCCTACCCGCTGTTGTAGTTCTTACGCTCAGTGTTGGTGCAAGGGTTATGTCAAAGAAAAATGCACTTATAAGGAGATTGTCTGTTTCAGAATCAATGGGTGCTGTTGATATCATCTGTACTGATAAGACAGGAACATTAACTAAGAACGAGATGACAGTGACTAGGTTGTTTTTTGATAATAGAGTTATTTATATTTCAAAACTTAATAAGGTCGAAAAGATAAAACAACTATTTACTTGTGGTTTGTTGTGTAATAATTCTAGTGTTGGTTATGATAAGGACGGGAATAAGAAATATATTGGTGACCAAACAGAGATAGCCTTAAGAAAGGTTTCAGAAAAATTTGGACTTGAGAAAGAAAGCTTAGAGAAGATTTATAGAAGGGTAAGTGAGATTAGTTTTTCATCAAAGAGAAAAATGATGAGTGTTGTTTATAGTCATAATAATAAATATTTTGTTTATTCAAAAGGCGCACCTGAGGTACTAATAGAAAAATGCGATAGGATTTATGAAAAAGGAAAGATTAGAAAAATAACAAATAAGGACAAAGAAAAGATTTTGAAACAAAATAAGAAATTTGCTTCTAGTGCATTGCGTGTTTTAGGATTTGCTTATAAAGAGGTAAAAAAATTAAATAAGGAGGTAGAGGCAAATCTAATCTGGCTTGGTTTACAAGCAATGATAGATCCCCCCAGGAAAGAAGTTAAGAATGCTTTGCAAGAGTGTAGGAATGCAGGTATAAGGGTAATTATGCTCACTGGTGATAATCCTCTGACAGCGAGGGCTATAGCTAAGGAAATAGGCCTAGAAAGTAGGGGGATTATGCAAGGTAGTGATATAGATAAGCTTAGTGATAGTAAGCTTGAAGAAAAACTAAAGCGAGGAGTAAATATTTTTGCAAGGGTTTCACCTTTTCATAAATTGAGGATTCTTGAAATATTAAAAAAGGAGAATAGGGTAGCAATGACTGGTGATGGTGTTAATGATGCTTTAGCACTAAAAAAAGCTGATGTGGGAATATCTATGGGAATCAGGGGAACAGATGTAGCTAAGGAGGCAAGTGATATTATCTTGCTTGATGATAACTTTGTGACAATCATAGGAGCAATAAAAGAAGGTAGACGGATTTTTGATAATATAAGGAAATTTATTAATTATCTGCTTACATGTAATCTTGCTGAGGTCATGGTATTGTTTTTAGCTACTTTGCTTTTAACACTTAAAGAACCAATTCTCTTGCCAATACATCTTTTGTGGATTAATTTACTGACAGATGGTCTGCCTGCTTTGGCATTAGGCATTGATCCTGCTAGGGCAGATATTATGAAGGACCCCCCAAGAAAAAAAGATGAGCCTATAGTAGATAAGCGTTTAAGCTGGATTATAGTGCTTATTGGTTTTGAAATGACATTTATGCTTATCGCCACATTCCTTTTGATTTTACCCTTAGGATTTGAAAAGGCAAGAACAACTCTTTTTATGGGTTTTGTCTTTTATGAATTTATAAGGGTAGCAAGTATAAGGCATCAAGAAAAATTAAATTGGCTTTCTAATAAATGGCTTCTTTTTAGCTTAATCTGTTCGTTTTTACTGCAATTAGTAATTATTTATTCTCCTATCAACAGGTTTTTTCATGTAGTTTCTCTTGGATTTTACCCATGGATAGTTCTTGTTATAGGAGCACTTGTAGGTTATTTTCTTGCTATTTTAATAACGAAAATAGTGATAGATTTTGTTGTAGAGGATTACTCTCATGTAAATGAAAAGCTTTATTAACAAATAATTTAAGAACAATAAAATGTAGTAAGGTGATGTATCATAACCAAGATTAATAAGATTGTGATGCGGGGATTTAAGAGTTTTGCAAAGTATACAGAGATAGCGTTTGGACCAGATTTTAATTGTGTTCTTGGCCCTAATGGTTCAGGCAAATCTAATGTTTTAGATGCTATTTGTTTTGTCTTAGGTAAGTCTTCTGCGAAATCATTGAGGGCTGAGAAGTCTTCGAATCTCATATATAATGGGGGAAAGTTTAAAAAGCCAGCTAAGCAAGGAGAAGTTTCAATTTACTTTGACAACTCCAATAAGAAATTTCCTACTGATGATACAGAAATAAAGATTACAAGAATAGTAAAGCAAAACGGGCAATCAATATATAAAATAAATGATAAGGTTAGGACAAGGCAGGAGATTATTGATTTGTTGGGTTTTGCGAAAATTAATCCAGATGGTTATAATATTATCTTGCAAGGCGATATCACTTATTTTGTGGAAATGCCTCCTATTGAAAGAAGGATGTTGATTGAGGAGATATCTGGCATTTCTGTTTATGAGGAGAAGAAGAAAAAAGCATTAAGTCAGTTGGAGAAGGTAGAAGAAAGGCTAAAGGAGGCTGAAATTGTTTTGGCAGAGAGAAACACCTATTTGAAAGAATTAAAAAAAGACAGGGACCAAGCAAAGAAGTTTAAAGAGATGAGTGATAAGATAAATCAAAGTAAGGCTTCTTTGTTGAAGATACAGATAGAAAAAAAAGAAAAAGAGAAATCCAAGCTTTATGAGGAATTAGAAAGGAATAAAGAGAATCTTAATAAAATAAATCAAGAAATTAATGAATTGAGAGAAAAAAATGTTAAAAAAAAGAGTGAAATTGAGAGAATTTCAAAAGAGATAGAAGAGAAAGGAGAGATAGAGCAAGTAGCATTAAACAGGGAGATTGAAGGGTTAAAGATTGGTTTAACAAAAAAACAATCAAGATTAGAGACTTTAGATAATGAAATAAGGAAAATAAACCAAAGGAAAATAGATTTGGATAATTCTCTAAAAGAGTCAGATAAAAAAATTGATGCTTTAACTAAAGAAAAAGAAAAGTTAGAGAATAAAAAAGAACAACTCGAGAAGGAGATGGAAGAGTTGTCTTTGAAGATAAGCGCATTTAGAGATAAAAACAAACTTATGGACTTAGCAAATATAGAGAAAGAAATTGAAGAGACGGACAAGGTAGCAGAAGAAATTCAGAAAGAAATTCATTCCTTAAGAGAAAAACAACATAATCTAATCAGACAGAAAGATCTGGTTGAGCATAGAATCAGTACTATAGACGAGCAAATAAAGAAGATAGAAGAGGTTGAGAAAGAACATAGAGAGGAGATTAATTCTTTAAAGAAAAAAAAGGAGGAATTTAAGAGTATAACCTTGGAGTTAAATAAGTGTTTAAATGAAGATTCATACTTGGCTGTAGAGATAGATAATCTCAAAAAAAAGCTAAATCAGTTTAAGGATGAATTGGCAAAGCTTGAGGCTAAGCATACTACTATTAAGGAGATGATAAAATCTGATTTAGCTGTTAAGAAGATTCTTGAGCAAAAAAAGCCAGGCGTTTATGGTACTATAGCTGAGCTAGGTAAGGTAAATTCAAAATATTCTCTTGCTTTAGAGATAGCAGCTGGACAAAGATTAAAAAGTATTGTAGTTGAAAATGAAAAAATTGCTATTGATTTGATAAAATATCTCAAACAAAATAAGCTAGGGGTTGCTACTTTTTTACCTCTTAACAAGGTAAAAGCTGAAACTTCTTCTGAAGTAAAGAAGCTTAGCGACGCTAGGGGTTGTTATGGATTGGCAATAGACTTAATAGATTTTGATAAGAAATTCAGGAGTGTTTTTGAGTATGTATTTGCCAATACACTTGTTGTTGACAATGTGGATGTTATAAAAAGATTGGGTGTCGGGAAGGCAAAGATGGTTACTTTGGATGGAGATATAGCCGAGTTTAGTGGAGTTATTCATGGGGGGTTTAGGAAAAAGAGACCTGGTTTTGGTTTTAGTGAAAAAAAGCTTAGTAGAGATATAGATGAACTTTGTGTAAAGATTAAGGATTTTGAAAAAAAGTTAAGTCTTTTAGAAAAAAGAAGAGAGGAGAATGAGGAAAAAATAACAAGATTGAGAAACTCAAAATCTAATTTAGAGGGGGAAATAATAAAGCTTGAGAGGTCTTTGCATTTAGAACCGACAGACTTAGATGTTTCTAAAAAGAAGAAAGAGGAGTTATTGAATGAAGCTTCAAATCTTGATAAAGAAATTAAGCTTCTTACCGAGAAAATTTCAAATAAGAATAAGGAGTTAACTAGTAATAGGATTAAGAAGCAGGAGTTAAAAAATAAAATTGCAGAGTTAAGAGACCCCACACTTTTAGCTGAATTAGCGACATTTGAGGAAAGAAGAAACAAACTTAACAGTGAAATTACAAGAATTATCGGAGAGCTTAGAAGTATAGATGTCCAGATAAATGATATCATAGTGCCTGAGAAAGAGAAGATTAAAAAAATCAAAAAGCAGATTTCAAAGGAGGAAGAAGAGTTCAGAAAGGAGATTGCGTTTATAAAAAAGGATATTGAAAAGAAGCAGGATGAACTAAAAAAGAAAGAGATAATTATGAGAGACTTTCATTCTAAGTTTAAAGCTTTATTTGAAAGAAGAAACAAGATTTCTGATGAGATTACCAATAATGAAAATTTAATCTTAAAGAAAATAGATGAGAGTAGAAAGATTGAGATTAAGGTTAATACTCTGACTCTAAAACATGCAGAAAAATCTTCGGAGCTTGCTGGTTTGCAACAAGAGTTCAAGCAGTATGAGGGGGTTCAATTGTTTACAGATAAAACTGAAGAGCAATTAAGATATGAGATATCAAAATTTGAAAAAATGAAGAATGAAATAGGGGCAGTTAATATGAGGGCTTTGGAGATTTACGAGGAAGTTGAAAAAGAGTATAATTCTTTATTGGAGAAGAAGGACAAACTAAAAAAAGAAAAAGATGATATCTTGAGAATGATGGAGGAAATTGAAGGAAAGAAGAGAGACCTTTTTATGGAAACTTTTGAGGTTATTAATAATAATTTCAAAAAGATTTTTTCACAGTTAGCGACAAAGGGGGAGGCAAATTTGGATTTGGAAAATAAACAAAATCCGTTTGAGGGTGGCTTAGATATAAAAGTTAGGATATCTGGGCATAAATTTTTGGATATAAGAAGTTTGTCTGGTGGTGAAAAAACCCTAACAGCTTTGGCTTTTATTTTTGCTATTCAAGAGCATGAACCTGCTTCGTTTTATGTTTTTGATGAAGTAGATGCAGCATTGGATAAAAGAAATTCTGAGAAGTTTGCTAAGTTAATTAGAAAATATTCAGAACGAGCACAGTATATTATTATCTCCCACAATGACGGAGTTATCTCTGAAGCTTCTTGTCTTTATGGTGTGAGTATGGATGAGAATGGTGTTAGCAAGGTTGTTAGTTTGAAGGTTTAAAAATGCGTCGGCCGGGACTTGAACCCGGATAAACGGCTTGGAAGGCCGTTGTCATTTATGGTAATATATCCATTAGACCACCGACGCTTAGCATTGAGGATTTTTTTGGATATTTATAAAATTAACCTATCTGTTCTCTTATTCTTTTTATGAATATGTCGAAATCTTCTTTTTTTATGTTTACCCCGCAAGCATGTTCGTGGCCTCCCCCATAACCTACCAGTCCAATCAATGCCCTTTGGATGATTTTTGGTAATAATAATTTTGTAGATCTTAGGCTCATTCTGATTTCATCTTTCTTTTCTCTTCCTACAATCACTAGCTTTTCTGGAAATCTAAATATTAGTTCATTTGATAAATCACTGCTAAAACTCATTTTGTTTTCTTTGTATATGTATATTAGTAGTTTATCTTCTTTTTTGTGTTTTAATGCTTCATTTAGGAGAGTTTCATATTCTTTGTTTACTCTTTCAAATTTTTTGTAAATAAAAATTCCTCTTGGTGTTTTTTTTTCTAGTATTTCTTTTGGATCATCTATTCTTGTTAATATTTTAAAGCACTTGTTTGTTTCGCTGGTTTTTCCTTTTAGTATATAGGAGAAAATTCTTACAAGTAGTCCGAGTTTTGTTTTAAAGTAGATTTTTCCTATATCTTCTGTTTTTTTATCTACCATGTATCCATACCTTTTTTTAAATTCCTGAAAAAAGTCTGGGATGTGCCAATCCCCAATACATCCGACCATAGCAATCCATATATCCTTGTTTACAACATCATAGCATATTCTTGTAACAGGAGTCCTGTCATTCTTATTCTTTATTCTTGGATTAAAGTAATTCACTTTTTTTCTTTCTAATGGCGGGTGGTGGTCTATCCATATTATTGGAACATTGGCTTTGTCTATGAATTCCTGATCTACGATAGGTATATCTAGGATAAATATCTTATCTGGTTGATATTCTCTTACTTTTCTTACAAAGTTTGCATTTAGACTTGGTTTTGCTTTGAATACTATTCCATGTCCCTCTCTTATATACCTATATAGGAGTAGAAATGATGAAAGTCCATCCGGGTCATCATGGAAGAAGAAAAGCGGATTTTTACAACTTTCTAATTCTTTTTTAATCTTTTCTACTTGGTTCTTTTCTAACATAGCTATTGTTTTGCAGGTTACTATTATTTAAGCCTTTTTATTGTTTTTAGGAAAAATTATTTAATTTAATTAGAATATCTTATCTAGTATGAATATTCCTTGTATTAAGTGTAAAGGAGCAACCCCCATGCAAAGTTGTGGTCGGGTGTTTTGTCCGATACTTGCTAGGGCGGAAGCTATTCTTAAGGTTGGCAGGAGAATCTCAAAAGATAATTTTGTTGGCTCTTCTCCAACTGTGTTTATTGGACATAATTTTTATCCGAAGCTTTATGTTGGGATACTGAGCCCACCAGAGCATAGAGATGATGCTTGGATTTATGATGCACCACATTGTTGGGTAGAACAGAACCTTACTATTCCTACAATATTAGATTATAGGTCTAGTCTAATAAATTCTAGGTTTAGAGCAGATATTAAAGGAAAAAATAGATTCTTGGATATAAGCCGAGAGGTTGGTATGGCTTCTAAGCCTGTTGATATTGAGATTGAGCTTAAGGAGAAACCAAAATTTAGATTAAAAACAGACGCTTATTTAGCTCCAACTGGTCCGAATGCGAGGTTAAAGAAGGCAAAACTTGTGGAAAATCCAAGAGTAGATTCTAGGATTGAAAAGGTTGTTTCTGATATTGACCTTGTTGCCAATCAGGCTTTGGTTTATCTTTATAAGCATGGTTTTAACGAGAATTTCTTAACAAAACTTTTAAGTACAGGCAACTTAGGTATTAAGGCTAACAGGAAATTAGTGCCTACAAGATGGAGTATTACAGCAACTGATGATTCTATATCTAAGTATTTGCTTGGCAAGGTTAGGGATTATGATTTTTGTGGTTATGAAGCCTACTTTGGAGGTCATTTAGGCAACTATTTTATTGTCTTGTTTTTTCCTGATGTGTGGTCTTATGAGTTGTTTGAGATGTATTCTCCCGGTGCTGAATGGAATCTTTCTAATCAGTATAAGTACATGACTGATTATGAGTCTTATTATGGAAGAAAGGGTTATGCAGAGAACTGTGGGGGCGGTTATTATGCGGCCAGATTTGCTGTTTTAGAAAAGCTTTTTAGGAAGAAGAGACAAGCTTCTGTTTTGGTTTTTAGGTTCATCACAGGAGAGTATGCTGTTCCTTTAGGAGTATGGGTTGTTAGGGAAGCAGTTAGGAAAACATTAAGAAATAAGCCAATAGAATTTTCGTCAGAGGATTTGATGTTGCAATATGCAAGAAAATTGGTTAAAAAGAAATTTGATTATAAGCTAGATATTTTGTTAAGAAGGAGTGTTATTTTGAAAAAAAGTAAGAATCAGATGAGGCTTAGAGATTTTTTGGGTTAGTTGTGTTTGTTATATGGTGTGATTCTCAGAGCAAGAAGCGTGATATCATCTTCTTGCGGCATAGCTCCTTTAAAATCAATAAAGCTTCTATAAATTTCTTGTGGTAGTTTTGATAATGGCGATTTTCTATTTGCTTTTACCAGGTCATAGAGATTTCTAACATCTTTAAATTGTTTTTCTTCATCTTTATTATATTGTTCAAGAATACCGTCTGTGTAAAAAAGTAGGATATCTCCTTCTTGTAGTCTGAGGGGAGGTGAGCTAATTCTTTTTTTTTCTATACTCTCAAATGGTAAAACCCCTATAGGGCATACTTTATACTCGTCTCCATCAACTTCTAAGAATTTATCCTCGCTTGGGCGGTAGATAATTGGGTTTGGATGTCCAGCATTGACTACATACAAGATTCTCTCTTTTGGATCAATCTTTGCATATAATGCTGTTATGAATCTATCTTCTTCAGAAAGGGGTGCATAGAAACATCTCCATAGTATTTTTACTATTCTTTCTGGATCATTTAATGTTTTGCTTAGAGATTCTGAAGCTTTTACAAATGCAGAATTAATAACAGCAGAACTTATACCATGTCCTGAGACATCAGCGACCATGATGCCTATAGTTCCATCGCTGAATAATGTTATTGCGTAACTATCCCCCCCTATGTGATCCGCTGGATTGTAGAAGCATGAAAACTCGATCCCTCCAATATCTCTTGGTGGTGTTGGGTTTAATCTCATTTGGATATTTCTAGCTATCGCTAGTTCTCTTTTAACTTTTTCTCCAAGTCTCCTTTCATAATTTCGTTGTGCTCTCTCAATGGCATCAAAAAGCTTGTTTTTATTAAGTTCTATCGGCTTGTCTACAAAACCAAAAACTCCGCTTTCTAAGGCTTTTTTTCTATATTTTGGTATACTCCCATAGGCTGTTAGTAGAATAGCCTCTAAATCAGGATTGATAGCCCTTAATAACTCAATTAATTGAAAACCATCTACGTGGGGCATTCTAATATCCGTTAGGAGTATTTCTATGTCTCTATGTTCTCTGAGTAATCTTTCAGCTTCTTCATAGTTACTAGCAAAGAATAATTGGTACGGTTTGCCTTTAAAGAGTCCTATTAAGATATCTTTTAGATTTAATTGGGATACTCTTTCTCTTGTCCTCTGGATATCTTCACCAAATAATATTTTTACAGTTTCTTCTGGGATTAAATCTCTTTTACTATTTGTTTGACTATATAATTCATCATCTACAACCAGTATTTTTGTTTCAAGCATTTTTTTTCCTTTCGTAAGGTAGGCATACTACATAGCTTGTCCCTTCTCCTACTTTGCTTTCTAATCTAATACTGCCATTATGTAATCTGACAATATTGGCGATTTGAATTAGTCCAGTGCCACTAAATTTATGTAAGGATGGATCTTTAGTAGTGAATCTTTCTTTGAATGCCATTCTAAGTTGCTCTTCTGTCATTCCTCTTCCATTATCTTCTATCCTAATTTCAACACCATTTCCCCTCGGGTTTACGTTTATACTTAGTTTTCCCTTGTAGTCCATTGCTTCACAACAATTTTGGATAATATTCCTAAACATCTGTTTTATAAGGCCTCTTCTACCTAATAATTCAATTGGGTTGCCATATCTTTTTTTAACCTCTATGCCACTATCCTTTCTTAAATAAGCTTCTTCCATACACGATCCAAGTGCTTCTTCTATAACCTCTTGGAGTGTATATTGTCCTGGCTTTGATTCCGCACCTCTTGACATATCTAGAATATTCTCTCCAAGACTTGCTATCTCTTGACCCCTATTATAAATAGTGTTAACAGCTTGTCCAATTCGTTGAAAATACGGGTATAATTCTTGCATTGCTTTATTTACACTTTCTTGATCGCCCATTGTTTCACTATATCTTTTTCTAACTTTTTTTAACATTTCTTCTAGATCACTGAGTATTATGTTATTTGCACCCAGAAGGAGATTTAGACTATTGCCAACATCATGAGCCATCCCTTCTATAGTACTTACTAGCGTTTCCATTCTTGCCCTTGCAGTTTTAGCTTCTACTTCCCTTTCATAACTTACACGCAATCTTTCTTGAGTTTGTTGAAGTCTTATATTCATCTCTGCAACACCATCAAAAAATCTTTTTATACGTCTTGGTAACTCCCACAAGTAAATAGCCCTTTCCTCTAATGTTTGGGGTTTGTATCTGAGATGATAGACACAGGCACCGTCTCCCTTTCCTTCACACTTAGAGTGGTCAATAAGCACAGCGGGTGGTTTTGGATTTCCATGTTTGTCAGTATAGATAGTTGGGACAGAAATAAGAAATTCTCTTGTCAATTCGCAGTCGTGTCTTAGTTGAGTTAATGCTAAATCCCCTAATCTTTTTTTAAGTTCTTTTCTCCATCTATCCTTTGTCCTTCGTGTTATGACTATTTCTCCTCTTCCTATTTCTTCACAATGGAGAGTGATCAGATCAGTAAAATTACCTACGTGCATACTAGCTCTTTTGTATAATCTAGATACAGAGTAAAGTAATCGTGCTACATTTATTTGAAAAAATGTTGGAGTAAATGTGTTCTGGCCGATTATTTCATAGAAGCTTTTTCCTGCTCTTTGTTCTTCAGTTGTTATTTCTTCTGATATCTCTAATAGGGCTATATATGCCCATCCGCTAAACCATCTATGTTCATCTCTCAGGTATGATTCTAGTGCATCTCTTTCAATATCAGGTAGATGATCCCTCTGCAGTATATCAAGTACTATTTTATCTCCACCCTCTAAGAGCATCGCCACTTGTTTTAGAGCTGTAATGGCATACTCACAAGTGACATCAGCCTTAGACAGATCTTCTATTCTTCCAATCCTTCTTCTTATTTCGCTTGGCATATAGCTTAGGGATTTTTTTATCTTATTTAAATCTTTCTATATTTACTACTCTTTAATAGCGAAATAACTCAAAAAGATTTATATATCTAATATGCTTTTAAGATATACTTATGATCAGTAGATTTGTAAGGCTTATACCCACGAGGTTGCTTTATCTCTATGAATCTTTTTTACTTAGGAATTATAAAAGAACAAAAAAATTTCTTACGAGTACTAATCCAAGAATACTAGAGGAAATCTCTAGAAAGAAGGCGTTACAAGTATTCAAAATAGCAGCAAGGAATGTTCCTGCATATAAGAAATTTCTAGAAGAGCATAATATAAATCCTGATGAAATAAGAACAATAGAAGACTTTAAAAAAGTTCCAATAACAACCAAGGAAAACTATATTAGAAAATATACTTATGAAGAGAGATGTATTCAGGGAAGATTTCCCCCTTATGGGAACATAGATGAGAGTTCAGGTTCTTCTGGAACCCCAGTAAATTGGATTCATTCTAAAGAAGAAGTTGAAAGGTTAGCTAAGGCAGCTCAATTTGAATATCAATACACATATAATCCAACTAACAAAAGATATATCATTATTGGTGCTTGGTCCATGGGTGCTTGGACAACTGGTGTTAAATTTGCAGAAATTATAGAGAATTTTTCTATTGTCAAGAGCATAGGTCCAGATGTTGATAAAATAGTAAATACTATTAAGACTTTTGGTAAAGAATATAATTATCTTATAGGGGCTTACCCTCCATTCATAAAAAAGCTTGTAGATGAGGGCTCTAAAAAAATAAGATGGAAAGATTATAAAATCGATTTTGTTACTGGGGGAGAACCTTTTATAGAAGAGTGGAGAGATTACATCAGAAGGAAAATAGGAAACCCTGATTCTATAATAATATCCTCTTATGGAGCCTCAGATATTGATATTGGAATAGCCTTTGAAACTCCATTCTCAATATTTATAAGGAAACTTGCAAAAAAGAATAAGGTATTAAGAAAAGAGATTTTTGGTAGCTTGGATGTGGATCCTGTTATTTTTCAGTATGATATAACAGAACATTATATTGAGAATATAAAAAAGAAAGGAAAACCAACGTTCCATATAACTCTTCTTAATCCGGTTGTTGCTTCTCCTAAGGTAAAGTACTGCTTGGAAGATGAAGGAAAAACAATAAGTTTTGATAAAATGCTCCAGATCCTTAGAAAATTTGTACCTGGTTATATGGAAGAACTCCAAAGACAAGGACTCAAAAAAGAAGATATCTTAAGATTGCCTTTTTTGTTTGTCAGTGGTAGAATAGACGAAACTGTTTCAATTGATGGTGCAAATGTTTATCCTACTCATATATATCTTTCTCTTAGTAGGGATGAAGAGCTTCATGATATTACAAATTCCTTTAAAATAAGTACAAAATTTGATGAAAAACAAAATTTTAAGTTTTATCTTTTATTTGAACTCAAGAAAGGTATAAAACCATCAAAAAAACTTAGAGAGAAATATCATAGAACCATTCTTAGACAACTGATTGAGATAAATGATGGTTTTAAGGAATCTTATCTTAAGGATAAAAAAGCTGCAGATCCACATGTGCTTTTGTACCCATATCATACTGGACCGTTTAAGGAATATAATTTAATAAAGCGTAAGTATATTTTTAAACCTGTTGAGGTTGCGGTAATTTTGTTTTTAAGTTTTATTTTATCTAGTGCAAAGTATATGAATTTTTTAGGCAACTATAACATTGTGGGTAATGCATTTATTGAGTTACCTCCACACCCAACTATTGGCTATTCTTTGCTACAACTCCTCGTTAATACACTTATTGTATTCAGTGTCTTGATGTCATTTTTTGCTTTAATAAAATCCATGGTGCCAAAAAGGAATGGAGGGTATTAGGGTTATTTAAATAGGGCCCTCATTTTTCTTGTGAAATATTCAATAGAGGGGGTTACCATCCCATTTATTATAGTCCATCTTTTTTTGTTTTTTGGCCCTCCTATTGGATAAACTAACCCTATAGCTACTGTCCATTGATCTAAGTCAAAATTAACTCCATTCCTTCCATCTAGATGTACCCAGTTGTATCTAGCTGTTGTGGTGAGGTCCCAGTTTCCCCATAATGGAGCATTAAAGCCAAAGCCTAATGCAAGACCTGGGCCTCTACCACTATTATGCGATTTATCTTTTATAACGGTCGGTGGTACTATGATACTACCTTGAGGAAGCCCTAATTGTGATGATACGTCTCCTCCATGCAAACGGATATAGCTTTCAAAATCAGAGTTTGACCAATTGTAACTTACTATTGCTATAATATACGGATCAAATCTACCTCTACCTAACCATTTTCTATCCTCTCCAGATAATCTGTTTACAAGGTCTCCTATATGGACAAGTGGACCTAAACCTATGGAAGTGCTTTCTCTTGTTATATTGAACTTGTAATTAGTAGGACCAATATTTACAATAGGTTCTCCAGGAAAGCCTTCAAGTGGAATAAATGCATTAGGAGAACTTCCCCTAGTTTTAAGATCACCTTTTCCATAAGAAAATTCAAAAAATAACTCTAGTATTTCATTTATATCCCATCCCAAAGCAAGACCAGGGGTGATGATTGTTTGATTATAGTCTTTCCACTCTTTAATATCAACAGGTCTACCTGTTATTAGTGATAGGGGTCTTTCCACTTGGGTTTTAACAGATTCATGTGCTGTCTTTAAGAATCTCTTTCCTTTACAAGAGTATGATGCTGTAACATATATTCTATCTGGTAATGGGTAATGATGGGTAGGCTCTTTTGTAGATCTTTGATAGAACTCTTCATTATTGCTTACTAAATCTTCAATAGTCCTTCTATCGTTGCTTTCTTTTCTTCTTGAAGTCAGAATGTGTGGGAACCTCCCAAGATAATGTAGATTGTCATTCCTTTTGTTTCCCTCTGTTTTACTGCTATCTTCTTTTCCACTTCCTTCCATACTTTGCTCGTAAGTTAGATTGGATCCTACCTTTATCCCTTGAGTTGTTTTTGGTTTTATGTCATATGCTTTAGAAGGCAATCTTGTACAACCAACAGGGTAAACTGAGAGGATAGCAGCGATAATTGATTCAAGCAGTTTTATCTTCATTTTATCTTCAATACCTTTTTGTTTTTTAATCAAAAAATCTAACTTATATTTAAATTTATCTATTTTAAAGTGGTGAATTTTCCTTTCTACATTTATTCACCAACCAAATCTGTAAAGTAAACCTTAAAAGTACACACTTTTAAATATTATTTCTTCAAATTTTATAAAAAAGAAGTGTGAAGGGGGGTGGCACACTCCAAAAGGAGGTGACACCCAATGAGACTTACACATGAAAAACGA